>Ga0156118_123_pt2 | contig 42079 bp, 38 predicted proteins | sample RifCSPlowO2_02_FD_107771 | JGI IMG/M metagenome (GOLD analysis project Ga0156118, IMG submission 107771) | Candidatus Taylorbacteria bacterium RIFCSPLOWO2_02_FULL_44_35
CCAAAAAGCCGGTTATTATGTCCAAAGGTATGGCAACTACGGCGGAAATTCGTTTAGCAATGAGAACTTTGCGTCAAAATGGCTGTCTTGATATTACCATCTTACAATGTGTTAGCTCTTATCCGGCGAAACCGGAAGAAATGAATTTATTGACAATCCCCGACATTGCCCGGCGGTTTAAGGTGGAGGTTGGTTTATCCGACCACACCCTCGGCAATCATGTGTCGGTGGCGGCGGTGGCTTTGGGCGCTAAGATTATTGAAAAACACTTAACGCTTAGGCGCGCCGATGGCGGACCAGACGCGGTGTTCTCATTAGAACCTGCAGAATTCAAAAATCTGGTCAGTGATATCAGAGATATTGAACAAGCGCTGGGCAAAGTTAAGTATGGGCCGGGCAAAGGCGAACAGGAAAACATCATTTTTCGCAAATCGCTTTTTGTTGTAAAAGATATAAAAAAGGGCGAGCGGTTCACGGCGGAAAATGTTCGCTCTATCCGTCCTGGTTACGGCTTGTTACCGAAGTTTTATAGGTCGGTCTTGGGTAAAAAGGCGAAGACCGACTTGGAAAAGGGAACACCACTGGTGTTGAAAGATATTGTTAAAAAGGAAAAAAGATGTTAAGAAAAGCAACAAAAGAAGACGGCCAGAGATTGTTTGAATGGCGAAATGACCCGAAGACGCGGCAACAGTCGCTGAATACTGCTCCAGTAGAACAGGCAGAACACGAGCGGTGGCTGACTAAGTCACTAGCTAATCCTAACCGCACACTCTTCATCTTTGAGGAAAACGGCACACCGGCTGGCACTTGCCGGATAGATCGAGAAGTAGAAAAAGACGGCCGTGAGGTTTTTGAACTATCGTGGACCATCGCGCCGGAACAACGCGGTAAAGGTCTTGGCAAAAAAATGCTCGGGGAACTGCTGGCTCTTGAGACCTTGCGCGGCAAGCTTGTCAAAGCCGTCATCAAAAGCGACAATCTCGCCTCGGTTAAAATGGTTGAAAAATTCGGTTTTCACTTTGACCGAGACGAGAAAGAAACCGGCATTTGGCTCCTTCAGAAGAAAACCATTGTAATTTTAGGCGGTGGATTGTTTAAGGATTCCGATGGTCGTTGGCGGACGACTTTGGGCGAGAATCAGTCCGGACACTTTGGGGTTTTGAATGATCGCTTGCGGGTGGTGGCCTGCGCGGAATTGTGGAAAGAAAATAAAAATTCGCAAATAATTTCTTCCGGCGGACAAGGCAAATTGAAAAATATTTTACCGGTAGGTCTGACCTCGTCAAAAGTAATTAAAGACGAGCTCTTGGAACTGGGGGTCTCCGCAAAAAATATTACGGAAGAAAATAAATCGGGAACAACTTTTGAGCAGTTAAGGGCAATTAAGGAAATGATTGAAAACGGCAAAATTTTCGGGAACATTCATATCATTTCCAATAATTATCATTTACCGAGAATTCAAGCAATGATAGAACATTCAGACATTAGTGCTGTGTTGTCAGGAAAAATAAATTTGGTAGGCGCGGAAGATGTTTTACTTCGTCTTTTGCCTGACCAATGGAAAGAATTTATTGAACAATCAAAAAAAAGCGAGGCGATGAAAAAGCGTGTGGAAAGCGAGAAAAAGGGCGTGGAGCAAATTAAGAATGGTCTCTATAAGTTTGCGTAGAAAGCGTAGAAACAAGTGTAATGTTATTATTCCAAAACCTGTTTTTATTAATATAAGATAACAAAAATAATAATGAAGAATTTTTGCGGACTTTGCGGTTTCAATAATCCTAAGGGAACGGCGACCGGTATCATTATCAAAGAAGGAAAAGTTTTGGTTGTTAAGAGAAAAGAAGAGCCGTTCAAGGGCGATTGGGATTTTCCCGGCGGCTATATGGACGCTGGCGAAACATCGGAGCAGACGATGAAGAGGGAAATCAAAGAAGAGTTGGGTGTAGATTGCGATACCACTTTTATTGGCTGGTTCCCGGGCAATGGTTTTTGGCAAGGCAAAAAGTTTGCGGTTCTGAATCACGCTTTTTTGGTGGAACCAAAAGGTGTGTTGAAATTAAACAAGAAAGAAAACAGCATGATGAAATTTGTACCTATCAATAAATTGAAAGATATCGCTTTTGATTCCAACAAGAATATTGCCAAATTTGTCAGGAATAATTTTTCGGTGGACTTTCCTAGATTATTGGAGTTGGTGAGGCAATTGGACGCTTCGGCAAAAGTCAATGAAAATAACTTTTACAAAGCTGTTTTGGACGGCTATATTAGTAAAAAGTTTGTGAAGGGTAAGTTGGTTGGTATCGGCTGGATTTTTTCTCGGCGCACGCTTTTGCGAAAACAGGCGGTAATTGAAGATGTGGTGGTGGACGAAAAAGAGCGGGGCAAGGGTTTTGGCAAGGAAATCACTTTGGACCTGATGCGTTGGGCGAAAGCCACCGGCGTGGAAGTGATTGAATTGACCAGCGGTTCCCATCGTATTGCCGCTAACGAACTCTACAAAAAAGTCGGTTTCAAACTCCACCCGACTAATCACTATTTGTATTCGGTCGTCTAACCCTTGACTTTTGATGTCTTGAGACAAGAAGAATTCAATTTGGTTTGGGGTTGAGCAGATTAAAAAAGGCACCTATAAAACTGAATCTAACGATTGACCCTGTCAAAAACGAAAGTAACGGACATCCGCCACATTTTTTTTACAAACTCTAGGTCATTCTTGTCAAAACGCGCCAAAGCATTCCAATTGACACGGACATCCTTTACTCGGTAATGCAATTGCCAATAAACTATGGCATTGAGAATGAGCGATAAAATCAAACTATTAATAGCTAAACCCCAAAGGCCAAAGACCGGTAAAAGTAATAAATAAAATGGAATGCTGATTAATGTCGAGGCGATTTTTTGGAAAAACAAAAATTTCTGCTGGCGGAAAGCAACCAGAAAAATTGAAGCGATTACACTGAAAGCGCTGATGGGTAAAGTGATAAGCAAAAAGTAAAAGTAAGGCAAAGATACGGCGTATTTGGAGAAAAACAAATTAATTAGCGGCGGCACAAACAATACCCCAGCTAGACAAAATAATAAAGAAATAACCAGAAGATATTTTAAACCTTGATTAAAAATTTTTTGAAGGTGCTCTTTATCAGCCATTTCCAAAGGCACCAAGGTAGAAAGTGTTTTTGTTGGGAAAGAACCGGCAATGGTACCGACAATGGTTTTAGCTACCGAAAAAATCGCCACGGCTTCGGTTCCGAGGAAAAGCTTGGTAAACCAGACTTGGGCAAAGTTGCCAAATTTAGCCGTTGCCGGCCGGAAGATTTCCCATTTGCCGTAAGAACTAAGAGCCCGATAGAGAAAACTCTCGCCAACGGCGGTCAAATGACGCCAAGGCGAATAAGAACGAATGAACGGCGGTAAAAGGAAAATCAGGGCGATAAAATAAGCGCTGACAAAAGCAATCAGCACTTCTTTGAGCCCGAGAGTGGAAAAAAAGAAGAAATAAGACATTAACCCCAGTTGAATAAACTTGGAGATGGAAGACCGACTGGCGATTTCTTGGAAACGTTTCCTCGCGTCCAAAGCTAATCTCAAAGAAGAAAGCAGGGCGTCATGTAAAAATAAAAAAGAAATTATTTTGATGTGAAAAATAAATTCCGGACCGAAACGGAAAGAAAACAAATCGGCGTTAAAAAAAACAAATGCCCATAATATGATGCCGGCCGTCAGACGAAAAGCCGCATTTTCCAGAAAAATTTTTTTGGCGGCCGACTCTTTGCCTTCGCCGACCAACCGCAGCAGGTCGTTTCTGACGGTTTCACCACCTAAACCAATTAATACCGCCAGCAAAGCGTAAGAAGAAAGCAACAGCTGAAAAACGCCGTATTGATAAATAGTTAGAGCGGAAATGACCAAAAAAGTGTTTATTAAACCTCCGGCGGTCGTTATTCCGCCCCAAAAACCGTAGGAAATTTCACCGCGCAAAAAAGTGCGGATAAATGGACTAGAAACCTTTTTCGGCGTTTTAGTCATAAAGTTTCTTTTTTATCTCACTTACAATCCGAGCGGAATTTTTGCCGTCGGTAAAACCGAAAACCTCATGCCGCAAAATGGCTCTTTCGGCCGCGTCGCATTCCGGATGAGCGAGATAATTTTTAATAGCCGGCAAAAATTCCGCGCGCTGCTCCACGATTTTAATGCCGCCGATTTTTGAAATCAACTGATAGTGAGTAAAGTTTTTATGCCGCCGCACCGACTGATAAATCGGCCGTTGTTTATAACCGTCAAAACCGGCAACAATTACCGGCCGATCCATCAGCGCGCCATCGGGACCGACGGTGGAATAAGTGGTTACCAGTAGATCGGCGTGGCGTAAAACATTAATATAATGTTTGAACCCCGGCAATAGCTGACAATCCTTAGCCGAATCAAAGTAAACTAACGGGTCGCCGCGAAACCGTTCGTATTTTTCTTTCTCCATAATACCGCTGGGATGCGGTCGGACAATCAATCTGATTTTGGTGTTTAATTCTCCCGCTCTAATCCAATTCAAAATCATTTCTACCAAATCGGCGCCATCCAAAGAATAAGGGCCTTGGGAAGCGAATAAAATCACGATTGAATCGAGCGGAAAATTTAATCGCTTCAAAAAATCCCCGCGTGATTCCCTACTGGCTTCGCCGACAAAATAATCAACGTGCGGTCCGCCCACCACTGTTACCGATTGCGGTTCGTAACTTTGGAATTTCACCGCTTCTTCTTTAACTGGCTGGGACCACACCAGCATTCGGTCGGTTTGGAAAGGAATAAAATATTTGCTGAAATGGTCCCAATTGCCATGCATGCCGACCGTCTTAATTCCTTGTCTTTTCGCCTCCACTAAAAGTTGTAGGTCGTTAGGCCAAATGCAAATGTTCGGCAAAAACGCCAAAGCCGGACGGTATTTCTCAAAAAGTCCTTTATAAAGCCGTTCGGGGAAAAGCCAAAGATAAATTCTTGGCGCGAAAATTTTTTTAATCCATTTGGATTGACCGAAGGTTTTGGAAATAAAAATTTTCAACGGGTAATTCCAAAAACGCCAAAGCGGCCGGGGTTTATCGGCCCGCACGCCATAGGAAGAAACCAATTTCGTGGTATCGGTAAAAATCAAAAAAGAAAAGAAAAAATAAAAAGCGTTTTGAATCAAATTGCGTTTGATATTTTCCTCTATTTCTTCAATTGCAATATTAGGGTGCCCGGCAAAGTCAAACGGTAATTTTGAGCCCCTTCTGACTAAAACAATTATCCTGATATTTTCATCGCGGGAAAGCAAATCCAAAACCGAGCCCCGAAAAGAGGTCAGATTACGAAAAATCGCCACATTGGACACGCTGAAAAAAACGGTCTTCACAATGCCGAATATCATAGCAGTTCAAGAAAAACTTCTCAATTGTTTTTTTAATTTGGTTTTTAGTGTTATAATATTTTTATGTATGAATAAAAAATTAATAAAAAAAGTAAGAAGTAAACTACGGCCGTTTAAATTGGCAGCGATTTCGTTTGTCGAAAAAATTAAAAATCGAGTGCAACGTTTTATCTGGCCACCCCAACTCCCCCAAACTCCCGATGGTCGGGTCTTGGTTCATATTGGTTGTGGCAATCAAAACAGCCCGGGTTGGACTAATGTTGATACCATTCCTCTACCACACATTCATTTCGTGAGTCGCGCCGAACGTCTACCCATGTTCCCATCAAATACCGCCGACTTAATTTATGCTTGTCATATTTTGGAACACATTTCCTACCTAAAATATCACGGGGTTTTAAGTGAATGGTACCGCGTACTTAAACCCGGCGGCACCCTTAGAATTTCTTTACCCGATTTTGATAAACTGATTGCTATATATAAATCAGGTAAGGGTGACAATCTGGAATTAACTATGCCGCCGCTGATGGGTGGTCAGGACTATGAGTACAATTTTCATTGCGGCATATTTAATGAACGTTACTTGACTGATTTGTTCCTAGCCGCCGGCTTTAAGAAAGTTCGCCGCTGGGACCCCAATACCGCGCCCGATTATCCCTTCAATGATTGGGCAAAAAAATTGGCGCACGGCAAATATCCAATCAGTTTGAACTTAGAAGCTATCAAATGATGACACAATATGACCGTCAAAATAAACATTGTCACCCCGACTTACAATCAAGCCCAGTTTCTGGGACAAACTATAGAAAGTGTTTTATCTCAGGAGGGAGATTTTTATATTGATTATGTCGTCATCAATGACGGTTCAACTGATAATGGCGCGACCGAAAAAGTCATTGAGAAATACGCTCAACTTTGGCAAAGCGGCGCTGTTCCAGTAAAATGCAGGGGTGTTTCTTTTCGTCACTGGACCAGGCCAAACAAAGGTCAAACACCAACTATCAACGAGGGTTTTCGATCGGCCAAGGGTGAGATTTTGGCTTGGATGAATTCTGACGATTATTACTTTCCGGGTGTTTTTGAGGCAGTGACAAAAGCTTTTGATAGTAACCCCGATGTTGATTTTTTTTACGGTGATACTCTGAAAGTTTACGAGGACGGCAGTCGGCCGGCAACCATTGAACCGCGGCCGCGACCAGATGAAAATTTTGAGAGTTTGCGCGGCTATGGCAACTCTTTTATCTTTAATTTTTTCACTAGAAGAATTTTTGACAAAACCGGGCCGCTTGACGAAACCCTCAAATATTGCGTAGATTTAGACCAGTGGTTCAGGATTTTTAAAATTGGTAAAACAAAATATCTGCCTTTCACTTTGGGTGCCTTCCGATTATGGAACGGTTCACACACTATGACGAAACAATCGGAATTTGCTAGAGAAAGAACCGTTGTCGCTAAAAGATACGGTGCCAATATTATTCCACCAAAAAAAATTTACAAATGGCGAGGTAAAATAAAACTGCTGAATTTAATGCAAGGAAAAACCCCTCGATTATATGGTGGTCTAAAAACCCTCTTTTACAAAATGCTAAACTCCTTAAGGTACCGAGTGATAGTAAAATAAAAGGGCGCTTCCTATGGAAGCGCCCCGATGGAACGGCAAGGCAACTAGCGCCAACTGACTGGTTTTAGAAGAGCTCGGCCATCGTGCCGACCAAACCAGACGACTTGGCGAGCGAATTCTTTCTTGTCACCAAGATAATCCACTGTTTCTACGAACAAAGTCTGAGACTTCATTTCTATGGTCGCTGGAACATCACGGAGCAAACAATCGAAATACTCCGGCAGACTGCGGGAGAATTGAAACTCTCTTTGCTTCTGGGAATCCCAACTGGCCATTCGAACAGACTGATAGAGAATTACCTCCGATACCTCAACGGCGTCAAAAGCTATTCCCCTTCTTTCCAAGAGTTCGGAAACGAGAATTTCAAACTCCTGATAGAACTGCGCTAATCTACCGGAAATTCTCAAGAAGGTAGCTTCTTCAATTTGCCAGGAAATCTCACCGAATTCGTCCAGAAAGACGAATTGCGGTTTGCCGGACAAAATATCTCTAATGTGACTGGTAAAATGACTAAACTCTCCAGCAAATGTCGGGAAATGTTCAGCGTCCATTCCCTTTTCAATTAAATGTTCGAGTAACTCGGTGTATTTAATTCCGAATCGATTGAACAAATAAAGAGCGACAAGGAAACCGAGCTTAAGACCGTGAACGGTTCGCACTAGCCAGGCAAACACAACTGCTCGTTGCCAATCGGCTGGTGGCATTGATTTGGTTGCTACTACTATTTCTTCGTATTCAACCACTTCACCCAACCTCCTCCGAAGAGCGTGTTGCTCAACCAATTCAAGCCGCTTCGTCTGGATACCATTCTCTAAGACATAATCTGGGTCAGCCATTCTGGTGTTCGGTAATACTTGACAAAGGTAAATCTCGACCTGGTCATAAAGACCAGCTCTAAGAACTTCCTCGATGCCGCGTTTGAAACTTTCATAGGTTTCGCCGGGCAAACCAAGAATCAGTTCCGTGTAGACCGGCATTTTATCACGCCGATAGCGTTTTAGCAGTTCCCGATAAGTGCTAATCTTTATGTTACTCCGACCAATATTAGCGAGAGTTGTGGGATCGGTACTTTGAAAAGAAACCGTAACGCTTTTTAACAATCCATTTGCCTCAAGCACTTTCGCCGTTTCAAAAACTCTATCCGTAGCATTCTTTCCAAAACAGACACGAAAGGACTTAGGGAAATCCCATTGCTGTTTGGCAGCAACGAATAACTCTGCGATCTGGCGATCTCTCAGCAACATGCCGAAATTAGCATCGGCGCCAAAAACATACGATACTTTCTTTTCCGCCAGCCACTGGATTTCCCGCTCAAGCCGCGTCATTTCGAATGTCCTAACTTTGACAATGCCATTACCCCAGTAGCAAAAGGCGCAATGAAACGGGCAACCACGGTTGGTTTCCAGAATCATTTGGTACTGAATCCCTTCCCGATGATTCAGAAAATCATCATAAAACCCCGCTAAATACGGCGAGGGCAATTGATTGATATCCACCAGCTCCCGACCTCTGGTTCGAATGATTTCGCCGGTCACCGGGTGACGGTAGACCAAGCCATCCACTTTTGAAAAATCCCTTCCGTCAAGAAAAGCGGTAAGCACTTCGGCAAAAGTGACTTCGCCTTCGCTTAGAACCGCCACATCAACGAATGGATTTTGTTCCAAAAAGGTTTTCGTTTCAGCTGGAATATGCGGCCCGCCGAAAACAATCAACACTTTTGGATTAAGTTGGCGGGCTTGTTTCGCCAACGCCAGATTCAGTTCATGATTCCACATTGATGAAGAAAAAGCCAAGACAGCCGGGTTATCCCAAGCTGCTATGATTTTACTTGGCTGACTCCGCACAAAAAGAAAAGGCATGAACTCGTAGTTTCCTGCAATTTGTGGCAAGGTTTCCGCGTAAGCTCTCAACATACCGGAAACATTGGGCAAATAAACCCTATCGCCCATCAGAACGTTGAATTCGTGAAAGTAAACCTTCATAATCATAATAATGTTAAAGTTCGGTCCCAAAAAACGGCGTTTTGCCGTTTTGTCTACTCTCTAAGATAAACCTTGCCGGAATTAAAGTCAACCGAAAAATTTTTTCGCAAACAGCGAGGTCGTCTCTTTCGGAAGAAACATAAAAGAAAATTGGCATCCAGCAAATCAAGATGATGATAAATGATATTTTCCGCACATCTCCCCGATAATATCATCCAAACCGTAAGTCAGACGCCATTCCGGATGCAGTGTACCCATTTTTTTAGATACCAATCCTGTTTAAACAAAAATTTTTTGAAACGCCCTGAAAACATCTTTTACTGTTGTATTATCCAAAGCTTTTTTGGTGAGTTCCAGTGAACCAGCTTTTTTAAAAGCGAAAATGGTCGGCGGCACGGGTGGCTCGGGTAAAACAAGAATGTGGCGGCTTTGACGCGGTACCAATTCTTTCGTATCAACCGGGCCGTTAATCACCACTAATGGCACTTCGAGAGCATCGGCAATATGCATCGGGCCGGTATTGCCACAAATGAAAACCGAACATTTTTTTATAATCGTCGGCAATTCTTCCAATGAAAAATCGGTCGCTTCGGCAAAAATAATTTTGGTTAATTTTCTTAAATCCGCAATCTTATTTTTATCGCTCTTCGCGCCCACCACGACAAACTTAACATTTTGGTAAGCGGTTGATATTTTTTCCATTAGCAAAGCGAAATTTTCAATCCCCCACTCTTTGGTTTTGTTATAACCGGCGGTAATACTTAGGCCTATGATTTTGTCACTCTCGGTAAAATCGGCGCCGCGAAAAAATTCGGCAACTTTAGTTTCGGCTTCCGGAAAAATAACAACTTTCTTTTTTCCATCATTTTTATCTACGCCGATATGCCTAAGCATTTTCAAATAAAAAGCCACCAAATCTGTTGAGTGAGGATAAAATTCCCTGATATTCGCCAGCCAATCCGTCAGCCATTCGGCCCAAGGCCGGTTTTTCCTAGCCAACTTAATTCTTGTGGGAATTAAACCGAAAAACATCAAAAGCGAACTGCGGGCGGTACCGGACAAAGAAATACCAACATCAAATTTCCCTTTCCTGATTTTTTTCATCAAACTAAATCGGTTTACTGAATCATAAATAATTAATTCATCTATATCGGGATTTTGTCTGACAATACCCGCCGCTTGCGTTGCCGCCAAAACGGCGAGACGACAATCAGGAAAAGTTTTTTTAATGGCATCAAAAACCGCCGTGGCGGCGACCAAATCGCCAATTCTAGTTAGTTGCGGAATTACCAAAATCCTTTTTTTACTTGGGAGTTGAGCTCCCAAGTGATTGATGTGAGTTAAAATTTTAACTGCCCGATTGTCCCAAGTGTAAAATTTGCTTTTTTCCACCGCCCGCGCCGCTTTCTCTTTCGCCGCCTCGGCATCACTAAGCGCCAAATTTACTTTCTCGGCAAAAGACATGGGATTATCAGCTTCCGCCAGAAAAGCCGAACCATCATCAACAATCTCGGCAATGGACGGGATATTGGAAACCACCAGAGGCGTGCCGGAAGAGATATATTCAAAAAGTTTCATCGGCGAAGTGTAATAAAGCGAAACTTTCTGTTTGCCGGTATTGGGTAAAACTAAAACATCAGCCGCTTGGCACCAAAATGGCATCAGTTCATGAGGCTGAAAAGGAACAAAAACAACTCTTTCATCATTGGCTTCCGGCAGGCGTTTCTTTAAATCTTCAACATCGGCAGTCGCGCCGCCCACGAGGTAAACTTTTGCCACTGGAGAAATTTTGTCAATCGCCAAAATCAAAGTTTCCACCCCCTTCCAATTAAACAAAGCGCCGGTATAAAGGACGATTTTCTCGTCAATTGGCAAGCCCAATTTTTTCCTGACCTCGTTTTTGGGAATTACTGCTGAAAACTTTTCCACATCAGTGCCGTTGGGCCAATAAACCACACGCTTCTCAGGAATTCCAAAATCTTTTCTCAATGCTTCTATTTTCCAACGGGTTTGCACGGCAAAACCGAAGGATTTATTCATTACCCGCCGATACATAAAATTTTTCCCGGGAAAATGATGGATGTCATAGAAAATCTTTGAGGCCACCAAAGAAACGAAAAACAATGGCATATAATCATGAGAGAAAAAAACCGCTTCGACCCGATCTCTTTTTTTGAACAAAAAATAAAGGATGGTAAAAAGAGAAAAAGAAATCATTTGCAGGAAAAAAGTTAACCATTCCAGCCAGCGCGGCAGAAAAGGCAGAAAATCAAAACAAAAAATTTTGTTGATTTTGAAATTGGGCTTGACACCGTAAAACAAAAACGGGTCGCCCGAGCGACGCCAAAGTTTTGGCACCACAAGTTCCACTGATGCGCCAGTGCGAGCGAAAGCCTCGCAAATTTTCATTGTCGCTAGACCGTGGGCCTTTTCGGTCGGCAAACGCGTATTGGCAATATAAATAATTTTCATAAATGTAAAATTGCAAAAATCGTTGAAGGCGCAGGTTTGGTGGAGACTTGCGAGCACGGCTGGCGCGAGCACGAGGAATTTTTTAGTAAAAAAATATCCGTGCTCCGACAAACCTGTGCCAAGAAAGATTTTTGCAATTTATTTAACCGCATAAATATAATAACCGGCAGTGGTGTGTCTTTGTTTCGTCCTAAATAACTTATCCAAAAAAGTAGACAACGGGTCAATAATAAAACGAATTTTATGCTGAAACGGCAGAAAGAAAAACAGCGCCTTGAAATAACCGCCGCGCTTGACGAATTCTACTTCCTTGAAACCTTGAAATAAAACCAGAATGGTGTCGTCAAAAATTCGCCACAAATCTTGGTAGGAGCCTTTTCTGGCGTGGTAAGGATAAATCGACGGCACATGAACAAAAGCCCGACCGTTTGGTTTCAAAATTCGTTCAATTTCCTTCATCGCTTGAAGCGGATTTTCCACGTGTTCCAAAACCGAGTGGCAAATTACCGAATCAACAGAATTATCAGTTAGCGGAATTTTGTGGATATCGCCGATTACATCAGCGCCCGTTTGTTTGTCATAATCCATTGTTTGAAATCGGCAACCGCGAAAAAGTGGCCGGTAAGGCGCCAGCCATTTCTGAAATCTCTCTCCGCCGCCGACATCCAAAACAAAACCACCGGTAGCGGCGATCGCTTTAATTTTTTGGTCAATAAAATCGGCAAAATCCAAATCGGAAAGTTTTATCATAATCATAAGCTATCACGATTTTTGCTCTTTGAAAACTGAAATTAAACGGCTGGCAAGCAAAACAAGATTATGATTTTGGACAATTTCTTGCCGGAATTGATTTCGATATTTTACCAATAAGGTTTCGGGTAGAGAGAGCGTGAATTTGATTTTCTTCACCAAATCGCGGTTATCATTTTCCTCGAAGCGAAATGCCGGCGGAATAAGATTATCAAAAGCTGGACTAGAAACCAAAGGCAAAGTGCCGCAAGCCATGCCTTCCAAAACCGTTTTGTCGTAATTGCCTTTAGGTGTCAGATTCACTGATACAAGATAGGCATTGAAAATCGCTGGCGTTTGTTCGTTCGGCACGGCGCCGCGGAAGAAAAGTTTGCCTTTCTTCTGAAGCACCACTGAAATTCCTTTAAGCCGCTCAAAATAGCCGCTATCTTTCGCGGCCGCGGCGCCGTAAATATCCAAAACAAAATCTACACCCTCCTCGTCCAAAATCCTTGCCGCCCCAATTAAAACATCAACTTTTTTTAACGGCGCGATTCGGCCGATGTACATTATGCTTTTCGGCTGACGATTTATTTTTTCATCCGGTTTAAAAAATTCCGTATCTATACCGGCCGGCATCCGCCGAGATTTTTTTGTGCCGGCAGTATAAGCGAATGGCGAAGTGTGACAAACGACATCAGATATAAACATTGCCGTTTTAGTCAAAAAATTACCGCAAGTGTGGTTATACCAAAACACGATTCTCTTGCCTAAAATTTTCCAAACCAATCCGCCAAGCAAAACATATTCCTGATTCATATGGACAAAAACCGTGTCATAATTTTTTCGTTCGCGGCAAATATATTTGTAGAAATTAAAAAGGTATTTGAATCTTTGGATAAACTTGTAACTTGTAACTTGTAACTTGTAACTTTCTTTGCCGAGAGAAAGAACTTTTATATTAGGTGGCAAAGAATACTCGCCGCGTTTCAAACAAATCACGGTGATTTTTTCAAAATTTTTCGCGAACTCCAAAAGCCAGCGGTGAAAAAAACCGAGCACCGCGTCGTTCCTGTCCACTTTTTGAGTAATAATCAAAAGTTTCATATTTTCATTTTTTCGATTCAATTTTTTCAATAATTTTTTCGGCAAACTTTGCACTATCAAAGCCAATAATTTCGCAACCTAGTTCCCGGGCCGCGCCGACATCAGTGGAAATTACCGATAGACCGGCGGCTCGCGCTTCCGCCATTGTCAAACCATAACCCTCGTACAAAGAAGTGTTCAAAAAAACATCGGCGGTTTTGTAATAAGGTGCCAAATTATCCAACCATTTTTCAAAAATAATACTATCTTGTAACTTGTAACGTATAACTTGTAACTTTAAGACACCGAGGAGGGAGCCGGAACCGACGATGACGAGACCAACATGGGGAAATTTTTTAACCACTGCCCGCCAAGCGTCAAGCAATAAGCTAAAATTTTTCTCCGGCTCCAAACGACCGGCGGCTAAAGCGATAAAATTAAACTGGGGATATTTTTTTCGCAAATCATTTTCCGGCGAAATGGTGGTATTTTTGATTTTTTCTCCATCAATTTTTATGGGTCTAATCTCAATTTTATCTTCGGCAATTTTTAGATGGGGCTGGAGAAAATTTTTAATTCTGTTTGAAACAACCCTGATTTTATCGGCCCTGGGCAGTAAAAACTTTGCCAACTGAAAACGCAAAAAATTTAAAAATGCCAAGCGCCAGCCAAGTTTCAAGCTGGTAAAAAAAGGACTGCCAAGGTCGGTGTGAATTTGCAATTTTAGTGGAATCTTAAATTTTTTCGCCAATCGCCAACCAACTAAACCGGTTTCAAACGGGTCCTGACAGGTAATCAGACAATTTCTAATTTCTAATCCCCAATTTCTAATGACTGATTTACCGAGGCGAATGGCGTCAAAAACATAGAAAAATTTTGAAAATGAACTGGTGGGATACACAAAAACATTTTTGGAGATCTGTCCCGATTTTGCTTTGCAAAATCGAGGATCCTCGATTTTTGTAAACAAAAATCGGGAGAATTGGGAATTTTTCTTGTTGAAAATTATTATATGTATTTCGCCAAAAAGCTTGCCATATTCAATCATCCGCGCCTGGACGGCACTGCCCTCTTCAAAAATCTTCCTATCGGTAGAAATCATCAGAAGTTTGTCCGTCTTGCCCGTTGCGCCATTATGCAATTCAGAATAAACAGCTAAAAATTCGTTGGCAATGTCGCGCCAAGTGTGAGTCCAATTGAAATTTTCAATCTTTTGCCGGCACTGTTCGTAATTTTTTTCTTCAGCTAAATATGAAATCTTTTCGGCAATGTCATTGGTATTTTCCGGGTCCACAAAAAGACCAACATTTCTCAAGCGTTCGTAAAGTCCGGTTTCTCTGGTTAAAATAAACGGCTTATTATGACGAATGGCGTCTAAAATCAAATTGGGGCTGACATCGCCGAGTGACGCCAAAATCACGGCATAACAATGAGCCACTTTCTCCATAAATTTATCAAACGGCTTAGTAGTGTCATCATAAACAATCGCCGCGTTTTTGATTTTGGTTTTCTCAAAAGCCGCCGCCAATCGTTTGGCGTTTTTCCATTTGAGCGGCCTCGCGCCAGCGATATAATTCTTTTCCGTTGGTGGAAAAGACGGCTCTTTTTGCCCATAATAATTTTCTACGATCGTAGTTTTCGCTTCATCAAAACCATAAACCGGCAACCAAATTTTTCTTTGCCAATCGGTGCTAAAAATCAAGCGGCTGGCGTTTCGTACCGTCCAACACGAGAGTTTGAAAACAATTCTCTCTTTTAAATTCAACTTGTCCAACCGTGTTCGGTAGAAATTTTTGAGTAGAACCAAATCGCCGGTCCGCTCCACATACCATTCCCACAAAAAATCACCACCGGTGCGGATAATAATTTTTTTGCCCAAAAATCGCGCCGCCGCCACTGCCGGCATGGCCACGCTAAAAGTGTCCAACGCCACTACTAAATCAGATCTAGGAAAAAACAGGAAGCAACGCAAGAAAAACCAAATATGGCGAACCACCATTGGCAAATTTTTCTCCAATTGATAAGTCAAAATTTTAACGTTGTGTCCTTGCGCCTCAAATTCCACCTTCAAATTTTTGGCGTATTGGGCCGGTCCTCCGATTTCCGGCGGGTATATGCCCGTAGCGATAACGATTTTCATTCAATCAATATGCTAGCACAAAAAACATCCGAGCAGAAAACCTGATATTTTTACATTTTTTCCGGTGCCTGAATACCCAATAACCAAAGGCCGTTTTTTAAAACGATGGAAACGGCGCGGGTTAAGGCAAGACGATAATTCTCTTCTTTAGAATTAATAATTTGATTGTGGGCGTAAAAATTATTGAAAGCGCTGGCTAATTCAATAAGATAAGTGGCGACATAATGCGGTTCGTATTCCGCCGCCGCCCGCGCCGCCACTTCCGGAAAGCGATAAAGTGACCGTTCTAAAATCTTCGGACTCAAAGGTTCAACCTTGGAGAATTTTTTTTGGGTCTTTAAAGGTTGAACCTTTATTTCTTCGGTTTTTGCTAACACCGACCTCGCCCGAGCGTAGGTGTATTGCAAATACGACCCCGAATCGCCTTTAAAAGAAATGGATTTTTCAAAATCGTAAATAATATCGGCACCGATATTCTGCTTCAAAATGGAATACTTAATTGCGCCGACGCTAACTTGTTCGGCAATTTTTTGCTTCTCTATCGCCGGTAAATCTCGCTCCGCCACTTTTTCCGCCACTAAATTCTCCACCGTGCTAATCAGCGACTCACCGGTAACGACATTGCCTAACCGCGACGACATTTTGCCGGAAGCGAACCGCAGCAGACCGTGGGAAATATGCTTTGTCTTTTCTGCAATCACCGGCATCACCTCCTCCATCGCTTTGAGTACTACCTTGAAATAGTCGCTCTGCTCGTTGGCGGTAACAATAACTGACTGGTTTATATCCGGCTCTTTTTCAAACTTCGCTCTGTTTAGCCCAAGCTCCTTGGCCTCGTAGGTTGGGAGTCCTTGTGAAGTGATAAAAACTCTGGTGTGCAGCCCAAATTTTTCTCCTCGGAAGATAACGGCGTTTTCGCTTTTCTCAAACACCCCCTTCTTCAAAAACTCGGCGACAATTTTCTCGCCCTCACGCCCTTCTTGGCTCTCAAAAAAGTAGTAATCAAACTTCGTGCCAAGCTTTTTATAGATTTCCTCAAAGTGCGCCAAACTTATCTTCCGCCCTTCTTCGTAGAGTTTGTTCACTTCCGGGTCTGACTTTTCAAAAATTTTCTTATTCAAATCATCAATTTCTATCTTGGCTTCGGGGTCTTTTTCATAAGCGGCCGATCCCATAACATAAGCTTGCCCCAACAGAGCAACGGCATCATTTTGAAAATTGAAAATTGAAAATTGAAAATTGTTCTTCAAAACTCCCCAAATCGCCTTCGCCACATGAAGTCCGACATCGCCTTGCCAACAGGCGCGGACTACTTTCGCGCCGGAAAATTCAATAAGCCGCGCGATTGATTCGCCGACGGCGTTGCTCATTAAGTGGCCAATATGAAATTCCTTGAACGGATTAGGGTTGGTGTATTCCACCATCACCTTTTTGCCAGCGAGCGTTTGGTTTTTGCTGAAATTTTCGCCTTGGGCGAAAATTTCAGCCAGCGAGTCGGCAAAAAATCTCGACGACAGGTAAAAATTTATGAACCCTGCACCCGCGATTTCTGTCCTTTCTAAAAAGGCGAAACCCCGCCACGGCGGGGTTTCGCCTTTATTCTTAATCTCCGCAACAATCTTTTCCGCCACCTCTCTCGGCTTCATCTTGAGTTCTTTGGCATACACCAACGCCACATTTGTAGAATAATCCCCATGCGCCAAATCCGCCGGGTGTTCAAGCAAGATTCCCCTCGCTTCAATATCTAAATTCTTTAATGCCCCCTTAATTAAATCTGTGAGCTTTTCCTGAATCATAAAACCATTTTAGCACACAATCTGTTTTGCTCCCCAGAAATCAAGGATGGTTTCCGTTAATTGATAACAATTTCCACACTTCAAAAGCCCGAGGTAAGAAGTGATTGATTCCTGTTTCGGATTTTCTACCAAACGCTTAAACATTCTTCTTTTTGTTGTCATCCGCAAAACTCGGTGGTTGGGAAAATGAACCCAACCCAAAAAATCCGCGCCCGAAGCAACAGTTTTGATAAAGATTTTATCAATATTAATTTCCAGTTTTAGTGTGTCCCGCAAAAAGTTTTTCATTTGGAACAAAATTTCCTCAAGCCAAGTCCTACTTTCCGAAAAAACAACAAAATCATCGGCGTAGCGGATGTAAAATTTCGCTTTTATCTTATGCTTCATAAATTGGTCAAATTCGTTAAGGTAAATGTTGGCGAATAATTGCGAAGTTAAATTGCCGAGTGGCAAACCTCTTCCGTAAAAACCAGCGGTGTAAAAACTGTTGATGATTTCAGCGAGAAGTTGAATAATTTCTTCATCAAAAATTCGCTTGCGTAAAATTCGCAATAAGATTCCGTGGTCAATATTGGCAAAAAACTTCCTGATGTCGCATTTCAAAACCCAACAGGATTTTGTATTGTTTTTGCTAACTTTCCAGACAAATGTACGAAAACGATTGATAGCTTTGTGAGTTCCTTTTTCGTTTCGGCAGGAAAAAGAATCGGCAATGAAAGTTTGGTCAAAAAATGGATAAAGTTTTCGATATACGGCTCGATGAAGCAAGCGGTCGCGAACACTTGCCTTGTGAATATTTCTTGGCTTCGGGTCAGAAATTCTGAAAGCTCGGTAACTACCGTGGCGATAGGTTTTTGCTCGCAAATCATTATGAAGCGAAATGACATTATCCATCAGACGCAAACTAAATTCCTGCACATCCAGCTTTTTTCTTTTTCCTTTCACAAATTCTCTCCAAGCGCCGAGCAAGTCTTCCAAAGAAATGATATCCTCGTAGCTATGGTTGAATTGAATCCCACTCATTCTATAAAGGTTACCCCCCCCCAACGCTTTTTGCCAGTGGTGGAGAAACTTAAACAAGGATATTTTCTTTGGCACCAGTGCCTTGAACTTTTGCCAAAGACCCAGAAATATTCCATTGGTAATCGTATAGATAAACTTTTGATTGAAAGTATTGAAGCCGCGGTAACTGCCACCTTTTTGCCAAAAGAGGAAAAACTGCCGTGGCTGCGATTAGCTATAAGAAAATTGGATACAGCAAAAGTTCTCCTTATGATTGTGTGGGAAACAAAATCTTTGGATGATAAAAAAATCGTCGGGCTTTCAGAAATTTTAAATGATGCCGGTAAAATGCTCGGCGGTTGGAATGGCCAACTACAAAAATACTTAAGAGAAAACTCCCCCAGAATTGCCCGAGGGCAAACGGGGGAGAAATGAAGAGAGTTGCGACACGGCAAACGCAAACCCATTCTCATGATTCCACTTGTTGTCGGGGTTGTCGTAGTAAGCGTTAAGCCACTGACCATTGTCGTTACGATTCGCGCTGAGCAGATTCGGGTCGCCGTCAGAAATGTGCAGAATGCCTCCCATTTCACCACCCCTTGAATACTCTCGGGGTTGTATCGCATTCGGCATCACAATGCCTTAGTATCTTGCACCAAGTATCTTCATTTTTTTTATTTTACGCGTGTCACTCCGTTTGAATTCTTAAACACAAACGCTCTCAACGCGCGGATACTGGATTCGGCGGAAAGAAACCATAGTCCCTTTCGGATTGGCCTACTACCGTGGCTTAGTATACAAAAACTCTCGCCTGCTTGACACGGGCGAGAGTGTGAAAAAACTTAAGTCAAGGGACAGAGGGCTAGCGCAAAGGGTCCTAGGACTTAGCTCTAACTTGCGACACGGCAAACGCAAACCCACTCCCATGATTCCACTAGTTGTCGGGGCGGAAGTCGTCGTCCGCGTCAAGCCACTGACCAGTGCCGCCACGACTCGCGCTGAGCAGACGCGGGTCGCCGTCAGAGTCGTGCACGGGTTCGTGCATGGCAACGATCCAGATCAGCCCCATGGCTGCGATCTCCTTGTCCGTGAACTTCTCACGGATGAGGCAGACCAGTTCGGCGTTCGGCTTCGAGAGCTTGCGCTTGTCGGCCTCGGCGCGAATCTTCTTCGTGATCCGATCGTTGTCCTCGAAGAGCATGCCCTTGAGAACGGCGACTTCAGTCGTCATGCCATTGGTCGGCTTGAAGTCCGGCGAACGGAGCACCTGCTTGGCGTAGTTTCTGACGCGGAAACAGTTGCCTTCCAGACGCTTGATCCAGTCTTCGCCGGTCGTGCCGTCGGAGGTGACACTGAAGTAGATGACACCGTCTTCCTCGAGCCACGAACGGGTCGGTTCCGAAACCGAGAGTTCATTGCGGAGAAAACGGTCAACCCCTTCCTCCCCGCCGAGTTTGTTCCAGACCGCTTCCACGCGGCCGAGGGTAATATCGGGATATTTCATAATATAATTGCCTTTCGTTCAACTGCTAGTTGTGGTTTATTCACCTCTTCCAGAAGTGAATGCTAGGCCGTTGTGGTCATAGCCAGAAATCCCCAGAAAAGGTGAGGGACTTTTGGCTATGACCGCGGCAAGATTTCAAGGTTCATTGAATTATGGATTATTCTAACAAACACCGCCCCAAATTTCTGCCCGAAATACTACCATAATTGCGCCATAAAAGTCAAGCAAAAATACGAAATATGGCTTTAAATAAAGGTATCTTGGCAAGGGGAAAATACATAAATAAAAAGGAAGCCGCGGGCCGCCTGATACGAGGGCTCGCAGCGGACTTCTGCTTCTAACGGGGTCAATAACCAGGTGGGTAACTATCATCTTGAAAATTCACTCCTAACCATGTTCAAAAATTCGCTTGCGTAAAATTCGTAATAAGATTCCGTGGTCAATACTGGCAAAGAATTTTCTGATGTCGTATTTCAAAATCCAGCAGGTCTTGGTGTTGTTTTTGCTGACTTTCCAAACAAATCTACGAAAACGGTTGATGGTTTTGTGAGTTCCCTTTTCGTTTCGGCAGGAAAAAGAATCGGCAATAAATGTCTGGTCAAAGAATGGGTAAAGTTTTCGGTAAACAGCACGATGAAGTAAGCGGTTGCGAGCACTTGCTTTGTGTATGTTTCTTGGCTTCGGGTCAGAAATTCTGAAAGCTCGGTAACCTACCGTGGCGATAGGTTTTTGCTCGCAAATCATTATGAAGCGAAATGACATTATCCATCAGACGCAAACTAAATTCCTGCACATCCAGCTTTTTTCTTTTTCCTTTCACGAATTCTTGCCAAGCGCCGAGCAAATTTTCTGAAGAAATGATATCCTCGTAACTATGGTTGAATTGAATCCCATTCATTCTATAAAGGTTACCCCCCCCAACGCTTTTTGCCAGTGGTGGAAAAAACTTTATCGGCATACAAACTCTGGCAGGAAATATTGAAACTTTTTCCAAAAACGACGCGCTATTCTCTAGGTATAAAGATTGATGTTCTTTTCATTGAAATTTTTGAGTCAATTTCGACCGCGGCATTTGCCGCCAAAACTGAAAAATCACCTTGGGTTCGGCGGGCAATAATAAAACTAGATACTTTAAAAGGTCTGCTACGGATAGCGTGGGAAATCAAATCACTGGATAACAAGAAATATATCACCTTATCAGAACAACTTTCTGAAATCGGCCGCCAGCTTGGCGGTTGGCATAATCAGATTATAAAACAAAACTCTCCCGCAAAAGCGGGAGAGAAATGAGGATACTGGCGGGCAGACCGCCGAAGGGTTGTAGTCGTTCCAATCGTTGTCAAGCCAGTTGTAATTCCAGTGCCACTTGCCATCATTCCAGTACAGATACAACACATAACGGTTACCGTTCGGATTACGAAGAATCGTATAAAGTGTCTTCTGTTCCACCACCCCTCGAAGCTTTCGCGATCTTGGGATTGAATCGTATTCGGCATCATAATGCCCTAACACTTTACACCAAGTAACTTCATTTTTTGAAGTGTCTTCATACACCACTCTATCCAAAACCTTAGTTGTGGATACTCACGATGTATGGATACTGGATTCGGTAGCGGAAAACCGTAATCTCCCGCGTATTCACCTACTGCCGCAGATAATTTTAGCATAAAAAAGACCCCGCGTTCGAAAACACGGGGCCGAGAACTAAATTCAAAGGATTCAAAAGACCTAAACGACCTAGTTCTGAGGACTAACTTGCGGGCAGACCGCCGAAGGGTAGTAGTCGTACCAAGCGCGGTCAAGCCAGCGGTAATACCAGTGCCACTCGCCACCAGACCAGTCCAGAGACAACACAGAACGGTTACCGTACGGACTACGAAGAATTGTGCCGTCAAAGAAAATATAGGTCGTATTGTCATTCGTCTTTTTCTTCCAACTTTCTGGAATAAGAGTTTTATCATTCCAGAGAGTCTCGAAAACCTTGGCGTTCAGACAAATGTGGCCCGCTTTCTTGAGACGCTTCAGCTTCTCCTCCCCGTTGATACTGATCTCATCTTTTTTGAGCATCGTCTCAAGACGAATTTTGCTGAAATCCACCTCTGTGAGAGCGAGCGACCGCTTGTCTTCCTCGTCTATGGTCCAACCACTACCGATAAACTCGGCGGGGTTGAAAGGGGTGGTGCGGTCGACGATGACCAGAATTCCAGCTTTCTGACTAAAGTGTTTGACCAAGTCGGACCAGAGGGGGTGGTCGGATGACTCGATGATAGACTGAATTTCCTCCCCGTCTGCCTTCATTGCGCCAAGCTTTTCAGCGACAAGTTTCCCCATCTCAAACTGCTGACCGATTGTAATTATGTTCATTCGTTGAAACCGCAATAACGGCGGACCGTGTCATCTCGTAGCGAGAGCTTATCGGCTGATCGTTAGTTGCGGAAAACAAACCATTTCATCAAAAAAACGGGTTGTATTCCGCAACCAATTAAGCACTTTCAAAGTTCATTTAACTGCCCGAAATACTACCATAATTGCGCCATAAAAGTCAAGCAAAAATACGAAATATGGCTTTAAATAAGGATATTTAGCAATAGAGAAATGCGTAAATAAAAGAGGAAGCCGCGTTCTCATTCCTTAAATCCCGAAGGAAGTGGAAGAGAATCGCGGCTTTGTCGCCCCAGGGCGTTCCCCGATAAGAATCGGGGTATAAGGAGAGTTTTACCTCTCCTGCGCTGGTGGGACCAGCACTACCTGGTCTGAGCCAGGCGTCTACCAGTCCCCCTTTGCCTTATGTTTGTCATGGGGGAACAGTTTTAAATCCTACGCCGGTCTAATTTCTTGTCAAATCGGAAATTATTTTCAGGAAGTCATTCCTAACTTTGTCAATATTTTGATTGGCGTCAATTATTTTATGCGGCACATTTTTGGAAAACTCAAGAAAACCAGAGTGAACCCGTTTGTGAAAAGCCAGTTTGCGCTCGTCAAAATGGGTTTTCTTTACTCTCCGCAAAGCAACGCGCGCCAAGCCGATTTCTGGTTTGACATCAAAGAAAATGTAAAAATCCGGAGCTGCCTCTCGCAAATAAATTTCCCGCGTTTGCCAAAACAAATCCTTTAAATTCCGCGCGCCTTGGGCGCAAATTTGGTAAGCGTAAGTAGAAGAATCAAAACGATCACAAATAACATTTTTGCCTCTTGCCAAAGCCGGTAAAATTTTATGCTGCAAATGGTCAGCCCGGGCCGCCCACATAAGACCGAATTGCGTTTCCGCTCCGGATTCTTTCGCCTCTTTTGACAAAACCAGCGTCCGAATTTTGTCGGCAAATTCCGTCCCGCCTGGTTCGTAGGTAAGCAAAAACTTTTTTCCAAACGACGTTTCAGCAAACCATTTCAAAATCGCGGTCTTCCCGCTCCCCTCACCGCCGTCAACAACTATAAATTTTCCCCGTTTCATTTTCGCAAGACCTCATTAATTTTCTTGGCAATCTCCGTAAAATCTTTTTCTTGCTTACCGCGAGTGGTTTCCGCCGGCGTGCCGAGGCGGATGCCGGAAGGGTCAACCGGTGAGCGGGTGTCAAAAGGAATGGTGTTTTTGTTGACGATGATACCCGCTTTCTCAAGCCGTTCGCTCGCTTCTTTGCCACCGATTCCTTTGCCGTTCATCCACACATCAACCAAAAGTAAGTGAGTGTCGGTGCCGCCGGAAACAATGCGCCAGCCAAGCCGCGCGAGCTCTCCCGCGAGCGCGGCGGCGTTTTTCACAACCTGCTTGGTGTATTTTTTAAACTCCGGTCTGGCGGCTTCTGCCAAAGCCACGGCAACCGCGGCAATTTGATTTAAGTGCGGTCCGCCCTGAAGGCCGGGGAACACGGCTTTGTCTATCTTTTTCGGCAATTCCCTTGCGCCTGCCCGACCAATCATGTTGGGCGGGTCTCTGCGTGAAAATATCATTGCCGCACGCGGACCCCGTAAGGTTTTATGTGTAGTAGTCGTCACCACATCCGCATATTCAAATGGACTCGGATAAACTCCTCCCGCGACCAATCCCGCGAAATGCGACATATCTACCATCAGATACGCACCGCAAAAGTCAGCAATCTCTCTAAACTTTTTAAAATCAATAATCCGCGGATAAGCAGTGTAGCCGGCAACAATAATCGCCGGTTTTTCTCGCGTCGCAATCTCTTTTATCTTTTCGTAATCCAAGACCTCCGTTTTTTCATCCACACCATAAGGAACTTGTGTCCAAAACTTCCCCGTCGCCGACACTTTGTGTCCATGCGTAAGATGCCCGCCATGAGCAAGTGTCATTCCCATAACTCTGGCTGGCTGGAAACTGGAATCTGGATTTCTGGAAGGAGGGCATAAGGCAAGATAAACGGCAAGATTAGCCGGCGAACCGGAAAGCGGTTGGACATTCACCGCCCATTCATCGGGCGAGAGTTTAAAAAGTTCAAGCGCCCGCTCCTGCGCCAATCGTTCCACTTTATCCATAACCTCATTGCCGCCATAATACCGCGCGCCCGGATACCCTTCGGCGTATTTATTAGTGAGCTCGCTTCCAAGCGCCTCCAAAACATCCTTGGAAACATAATTCTCCGAGGCGATTAAATTTATCACTCTCTTCTGCCGCTTCCTCTCGGCCTCAATTAGTTTTTTTATTTGGGTGTCTTTCATTGAAAAGTTTATAACCGACAACTTCTAGCTTATAGCTTTTCGCGCAAAAAGAAAAGCCGCCCTATGTTGGAGGGCGGCTCATTTAATGAAATTGCTAGTTACAAAACAAAATTGATGGAATAGACCCGAATGCCACGCTCTTCTTGCTCTTGAGCAAAGAGCTTAAGGAAAAGGGTTATTCGTTTGCGAGAGCAGTTAATGGTGTGCGCCAAGGGAGAACCCACTAAACTGCTACAAACTTTTGGAACAGCAACCCATTTTTGCCTAGGCCGGTTCTTTTTTCTTCTTGCCGAAACAAATCCATCCCCACAGGCCCATACAAAATCCCCTCTTGGCAAAATCGTTGTAAAATCGTCTTTGTATTTCGGAAAGAGTTCTGCGTCCAGGGACAGATTTTCTAGTACCCCAAAGTGATATGACCAAACCAAACCAGGACATGACTTTCGCAGTAGCGACAATGCTTTCGCAAACCCAAATACATAATTCACTTCTAAGAACAACTGGATTTGAGCAAAAATCTCCCTGAGCGTTCTTAATCCCAATCCTCCAATATCAGTGGGATTATCCTCTCCCCGCAGGAATCGGTCAAAACGTAGCGGATAATTCCAAAAGCTCTTAAACCTACGGTTTTTGATTGTTTTGTTATTTTTTTCATACAGTCTTTTTGAGGTTTCGCAAACTTTTTCACCACTCTACGGCAGGTGACGCCTTTTTTCTATCCACAACATTATCACAATCACACATCTCTTGTCAACCCCATCAACCCCATTAGAAAACAATTCTCTAACAGGGTCAATATACACGCAAAAACAGCGATAGCATAAGATGTGTGTATGGGGATTTTGGAAGGAAAAGTCGCGAGAACTGCAAAACGCGACAAAATCCAAAAAGCAATTCTGCAAAGCATTGCCGTAGCTGGTCTGCTTAGTGTTGCTCTGCTCGCACCCAATGCTTTGCAAGCGCTCAAGCTCTTGGGCTGGAAACCGCATCGCCGTCAGCGCGAAGTTATTGCCCGTTCCCGCAATCGATTAATTGAATGTGGTCTACTCGTCCGCGATGAAAAAGGTTTTCTAAAATTGACCTCCAAAGGAGAAACAAAACTTCGTGAATTAGAAAAGCGCGAATACCGACTTCCTCGCCCCAAACGCTGGGACAAAAAGTGGCGCGTGCTCATTTTTGATATTCCAGAAAAAAGAAAATATCTGCGGGAAAAAATCCGTAATACCCTGCGAGCCATCGGCTTTAACCAGCTCCAAAAAAGCGTCTGGGTTTATCCCTACGATTGTGAAGATTTGATCGCTTTGCTCAAGGCGGATTTCAAAGTCGGCAAGGACCTGCTTTATCTTGTTGTTGATGAAATTGAAAACGACAAAAAATTACTCGAGTTATTCAAATTATCCGAATGAACTACCATACACACGAAAACAACGACCGCTGTTTATTGGTGTATGTAAAAAAATTTAAATTTGAAGCAAATACATCAACAAACACAACTATATGCGAGATTGTGTTTTGATAAACAAAGTGTATGATTTCTTTAGTTATGAAAATATACAATGATGTTCTTAAAAAAATAATGGAGGGAGGAGCAGACCGCAAGGGCCGCAACGGCTGGACGCGCGGTTTGTTCGCCATTCAAATGCGTTTCAATCTGGAAAAGGGATTCCCGGCTGTCACTACTAAGCAATTAGCTTTCAGTTTGGTAAAAAGCGAATTGCTTTGGTTTTTGGAGGGCGGCAAAAACGGCCGTTTAAACGATAATCGCTTAAAGGAAATCGCCGGCAAGGAAAAAACAATTTGGACCGATAACGCTGAAGCGCCGTATTGGAAACCCAAAGCAAAATTTTCCGGCGACCTCGGCCGCATCTATGGCGTTCAATGGCGAAATTGGAAAAAACCAAAAGGCGGCGCCGTTGATCAAATCGCCGACTTAATCAAAAAGCTCCGCGCCGACCCCTACAACCGCCGCTTGGTAGTAACCGCTTGGAATCCGGGCGAATTAGATGAAATGGCATTACCGCCCTGTCATATGATTTTTCAATTTTTCGCCGCCAAGGGCAAATTATCGCTTCATATGCTCCAACGCAGTTGTGATATGTTTCTGGGTGTGCCGTTCAATATCGCTTCTTATGCCCTTTTGCTTTCAATGGTGGCGCAAGTAGTTGATATGAAACCTTACGAATGCGTGCTAACCTTGAATGATGCCCATATTTATCGCGCCCATTTCAAGGCAGTAAAGGAACAGCTCAAACGCAAACCATTGCGCTTGCCGAAACTTTGGCTCAATCCGAAAATCAAAGAGTTGGCTCAGTTCACGATGGAGGATATCAAGCTGGAAAATTATCAGCATCATCCGCCCATCAAGGCGAAAATGATTGTGTGAAAACCAAAGCTCGACGGGCAAACCCGCTAGAGCTTTTTATTTTATGAACAAACCGGCAATCAATATCATCGCCGCTGTCGGCAAAAATAATGTCATCGGCCTGAAAAATTCTTTGCCTTGGAATTTACCAGCAGATTTGAAATACTTCGCCCAAACCACCAAAGGCAAAACGGTTTTAATGGGTGAAAACACTTTTATCTCCATCTTAGAAAAAATCGGCAAGCCCTTGCCCGGCCGAAAAAATATTGTTTTGACAGACAAAAAGAATAAAAAATTTTCCGGCGTGGAAACGGTAAATAGCATAGGGGAAGCGATGAAAATAATTGGTGATGAAGAAATTTTTGTCATCGGTGGTGCCAGTGTCTACCGACAAATGCTACCGCTAGCGGAAAAATTATATATTACCGAGGTAAATTACAATGGACCCGGCGACGCTTTTTTCCCAACTATTGTCCAAAATAAATGGACTTTGGAAAAAGAAGAACCTCACATGAAAAACGATAAAAACAATTATAATTACAATTTCAAAATTTACTGCCGCTTTATCTAAATAAACCCCCATACACCTGAAAACAGCGATCGCTGTTGGTTAGTGTATCTCGATATTTTAGAATATTAGAACTGGGCAATCAATTTATCAATTTGTTTGTGCAAATCGGTCAACGGGCCGTTGTTGTTTAATTTGTATTTGGCTTTTTTCATTAGCACTGGAACAGCCAACTCGGTTTCGTATTGATGGTCTTTGAGAAATTGGTTGTAAGTTTTCTTAGCGTCGCCGGCATTTTCACCCCGCTTAACTAATCGTTCAAAACGAATTTCTGGGTTGGCATTAACCGCCACCAAGACGAAACCTTGGACCTTTTTCAAAAATCTTATGTCTGCCATTCGTCGGACGCCATCCACCACTACGATATTACTTTTTAATTTAATAGTATCAGCGGCAATGGCTTTGGCCAAAATATCTTCACCAAATCTTTGCCGCAAAATCGTGGAAAGCCCTTGCATATTTTCGCGACTATTGGGTAAATTAATCCGTTCTAAAACATCACGCAAAATTGAGGAAAAGCGGCAACCGAGCGCGCTGTATTTTTTCTCCAAATATTTTTTGACCGTGTCTTTGCCGCTGGCAATCGGCCCCACCAGCCCTAAAATTGTTTTTGCCATATTACATATCCGAATAGGTCTGCATTTTGTTGTTAAGTTGTTTAAATTTTACGCCAGCTTCCTTGAAAATTTCCTTGCTTCTTTTGCCAGCATGATAATCATTTTCGGCCACCACTCGTTTAATGCCAGCGTTGATAATTATTTTGGCGCAAGTATAACAAGGACACATCTGGCAATACAAAACTGCTTCGGCGGTGCTGACACCAGATCGGGCCGCTTGGGCAATGGCATTTTGTTCGGCATGAGTAGTCCGAATACAATGGCGAGATTGCGTTCCGTCATCATTAATAACTGTATGCATTTCGTGCCCAACCTTATCGCAATGGCCACAACCAGCGGGAGCGCCAACATAGCCGGTAGAAATAATTCTTTTATCTTTAACGATAACGCAACCGGTCCGGCCTCGAGCGCAAGTTGCTCGAGCGCCAACCGAACGCATAATGCCGATAAAATATTTATCCCATGACAACCGTTTTTGCTGTGGTTTTTTCACAAACGAAAGTATAAGCGTAAAAATAATTTTTGTAAATAAAGAAAAGACCCCGTTCCGATACACATCGGAACGGGGTCAAGAAGTGTCCAGGAGACCAAAGGGTCAAAGGATCCCAAGAAAGTTGCGGAGGAAAAACCGGTCAACAACACCCCACCCGCCGGCGCCAAACGAGGCCAGGCCGACAGGCCACCTCCTACCAACCCGGCGCACATCGACAACCGAGACGCTTCCGTTTTTGTTTTCCACAAAGAAGGAGTTGTTCCAACCATCGGTCCGAAGACCAACATCCTCTCCGCTTTCTTGGCGCTCAATGAGCGCCTCAATGGCAGGAAGTGAGGTGTAGCTGCGTTCCTTTGGGAGTTTTGGAAAAGGTAAGGATACTCTCGGCCACTTGCTTGAAGGTCGCGATCCCCGTCAGCTCGTAGATCTCGAACTGACTCGCATCCTGGGCGGACTGGTTTGTGGGCAGAAACTTGTCCAAGTCAGCGTCGCGGTAGTAATACCGCGTTTGGTTCGTGAAGCAGTCGGCGGTGGGTTTGGCTTCCGTCGCCGGAACCGCCACCACTTTGCCGATAGAACGGAGGACGGATTTGATTTTCTGGCCGAAGTGTTTGACCAGATCGGACCAGAAGGGATGTTCAGATGATCGAAGCGCTCCTTTCAGGGCTTCCGCGTCATCATTCCGAGGAAACCGACGGGCAATCTGCGCCACAAGTTCGGCAAACATTTCGGGGGTAGTATTCATTTTTTGTTAGCCGCAACAAAACGCGTATACCGTGTGCCTCGATGTGAGACCTTATCGGCTGACATTTAGTTGCGGAACACGAACTATTTCATTAAGAAACAGGCCATATTCCGCAACCAATAACTCAATTTCAAGGTTCAAAATTACTGCCAATATGCTAGCAAATATTTGGTAGGTTGTCAATAGGGTAAAATGTGGCTCTGTTAAACGATATTGTGGAAGCAAATACCCAAGTTAAAAGTTTAATACTTCGGTACGCCGAGATTTTCCGTTTCCATTTCAATATCGCCGAAATTTTTATCTTGAGTTACGGCAATCGCGCCTCGCTTGACTAATTCCAACATCGCCAAAAAACCGATGATGATATTAACTTTTTCTTCGCTACCGACTTTGGTAAATTCGCGAAAACTCATTTTCAGACAAGTGTTTACCCGTTTGGTCAAATTTTCAATCATCTCTTCCAAACTAATCATCTTTTCCACTACCGCCCGCGCCAATACTTCCGGCTTGGGCAAATTTTTCAAAATTTCTCTGATGAGTTTGACGGCAAAAACAACTGTTAGGCGACTATCCGGCGAAAAAATCGGTGCTCGTTCCAGCGGCTTCGGTAAAAAAATCCGATGTTTGCCGAACAAAACATCAACCTTACGACTCAACTCGCGCGTTCGCTGGTAAATTTTAAGCCGTTGTTCCAATTCAGCCACATTACTTTCTTCTTCATCGGTTAAATCAAGCGTCGGTAAAAGTGATTTTGATTTAATCAAGACCAAAGTGGAAGCGACTAAAATAAAATTGGCGCTTTCCGCTATTGGAAATTTTTCCAAGCCTTTGACATAAGCGATAAAATCGTCCGCCACTTCGGCCAGCGAGATTTCGTTGATTAAAAGTTTTCGCTTTTCAATCAAATTAAGCAAAAGTTCTAACGAACCTTCGAATGCCAGTGTTTTTACTTTATACATTTCCGTCTCCATAGATAAATTCTATCCTTTTACCCAACAAAACACCTGTGGATAAATCGTAAAAAACTAAATAATAAAAGGTATAATATCATAGTCAAATTCTCGCTTAAAATAGCGGCTTGTTTTTTTAGTTTTGCCTTAATGACACGCGATATTTCTCCAAAAAAATCTTCACTCAAAAAACGGCCGCTGGCCGTCGCGGCTTGCGACGGCCAACCATTTATTTTTTACCAACTGCTGACCGAGCAAGAATCGTTGCTTTGTTTCGCCGGCAGTCGCGACGGCGTCGATTTCGGTAATGTCTGCGAAAAAGTGGTTTTAACGAATTTCAAAAAATCGCCGTTGGAAGCGAAAAATTGTCACGATTTCAAAATTTCCAAAAAGCGCGGCGGCTGGTTTTTAACTTATGTCGAGAAAACCAATAAAGGTTTGGTTGCTCGCGCTGCCGAATCCACCGATTTAAAGAGGTGGAAAGAAATTGAAACCGATAAAATTCCCGAGTCCGGTTATTTGGTACCAAACTTCAAATGGCAAGGCAAAAATGTTTTTTACTACGGCAGCCAAGCTATTCGTGTCGCCTACTCCAGGGATTTAAAAACTTGGGAAACCAGCAGGGCGGTCGCTTTGTCGCCGCGCAGTGGTTTCTTTGACAATGGCCCGCTAACCGTCTTGGCGGTGGAGAAAGAAGCTGGCGGTATTTATGTCATCTACGACGCCTCTTTCGCCAAAAACGAAAGCTACCAGCTCCAAATCGGCGCCGCGGTTTTTTCCTTGAACGATCCCGAGCAAATGATTTGGCGCAGTGAATGGCCGCTATTTGAGCAAAATTTCGTAGCTGGCGCCAAGAAAAAATCGGCGGCGCTCGGTGGTGTTTTCCTTAAAGACCGGATTGATCTCTATTGGTGGTTTGGCGACCAAGGTTTGTTGACTATTACTTTGCCCCGTTTTCCTATCATTGGAAAAATAACCGGGACCAAGGGCGGTTTGGTCAGAAAAGCCGAAAATCCGATCATTGCTCCGGACGATAAAAATCATTGGGAAAGCGAAGCGACTTTTAATCCGGCGGCACTTTATGAAGGTGGCAGGGTTCATCTGCTCTACCGCGCGGTGGGTCATAACAGCGTTTCTTCAATTGGCCATGTCGCTTCCACCAATGGCGTAAATTTTTTGGAGCGCGAGCCCGAGCCGGCTTATCGGCCAAGAGAAAAATTTGAAGGCGTTCGCGCCGGTAGCCGACCAATTACCAACCGGCCTTTCTTCGCTTACGCGTCCGGTGGAGGCGGCAACGGCGGTTGCGAGGACCCGCGACTTACTTTAATCGACAATACGGTTTATATGATTTACACCGCCTTTGACGGTTGGGGCTCAGTGCGACTGGCATTATCCTCAATTAGATTGGCGGACTTCAAAAATCAGCGCTGGCATTGGAAAAAGCCGATTCTAATCTCGCCGCCCGGACAAATTCACAAGAACTGGGTGTTGTTTCCGGAAAAAATTAACGGCAAATTTGTTTTGCTCAACAGTGTTTCACCCGTGATTTCTATCAGTTATCTTGATGATTTGAATTTCAAAAGCGGCGAATTTATTGAAAGTCGATTCGGCGGGACCGGCCGGACATACACTTGGGACAATTTAATACGTGGCGCCGGACCACCGCCGATTAAAACGCCTTACGGCTGGCTTTTACTTTATCACGCCATGGATTATCGTGATTGCAACCGCTACAAAATCGGCGCGATGATTTTGGACGAAAAAGACCCGACCCAAGTTTTATATCGTTCCCGCCGGCCGATTTTAGAACCGGACATGCCCTACGAAAATGAAGGTTTCAAAACCGGCGTGGTTTATTCCTGCGGCGCGGCGGTTAAGGACGGCGAATTGTTTGTTTATTACGGCGGCGCCGACAAGGTCTCCTGCGTCGCCTCGGCGCCATTTGATAAATTCTTGAATGATTTAAGGAAGGATGCGGAAATTAAAATGGTAATGCGTAATGTAAAAATTTAAATTAAAAATAAAAATGTTCACCGTTCGCCGTTCCAAACACAATCCGATAATCGCGCCGATTAGCGAACGCCCGTGGGAAGCGTCGGGCACTTTCAATTGCTCGGCAGTTAAAGAAGGCAAAAAGACCCTGGCGGTTTATCGCGCCCTTTCCGCCAACCACCAGGTTCCCAACTTTCCGGAAAAGCTTTCGGTCATTGGCCTTGCCGAAAGCGTCGACGATTCTCATTTTGAAAACCGTCGGCCCTTAATCACGCCCGAAGCGCCCTGGGAACGATTCGGTTGTGAAGACCCGAGGATTACCAAACTGGGCGATACTTACTATATTTTCTACACCGCCTTGTCTGAATTCCCTTTTCGTTCAGAAGGTATCAAGACCGCGGTGGTAAAAACTAAGGACTTCAAGATTCTGGAAAGGCATCTTGTTACTCCCTTCAACGCCAAGGGCATGGCGTTATTTCCTGAAAAAATTGGCGGCAAATTGGCGGCGGTTTTTTCCGTCAATACCGACCGACCGCCGGCAAAAATCGCTTTCGCTTTCTTTGATAAAGAAACGGATATTTGGTCAACGGAGTTTTGGAATGACTGGGTAAAAAATTTAGACGAACACGCCATTGACCCGCGCCGTTCGCCGGCCGACCATGTGGAAGTCGGCGCACCGCCGATTAAAACCAAGGACGGCTGGCTGTTGCTCTACTCTCACATCCAGAATTATTTCGGCGGCGAAGCGCTATTTGGTGTTGAGGCCCTGCTTTTGGACTTGGAAAATCCGCGCCGGATTATCGGCCGAACAAAAGGCCCGTTTCTGGTGCCACAGGAAAAATACGAGACCGACGGTTATGTCAATAATATCGTTTTCCCGTCAGGCGCGATTTTGGAAGGAGAAACGCTTAAGATTTTTTACGGCGCCGCCGACACGGTCTCAGCCACAGCCGAAGTCAAACTGGAAAATTTATTAGCGGCGCTGAAACCAGACAATGATTTGGTCGTTCGGGTCGGCGGCGCCCCAATTCTGGAACCGCGCAAAAATTTTCCTTGGGAAGCCAAAGCCGTCTTTAATCCCGGCGCCATTGAACTTGAAGGTAAAATCCATTTGCTTTACCGCGCCCAAGCGGAAGATAATACTTCGGTCTTTGGCTACACTTCGAGTAAAGATGGTGAAAAAATTGATGAGCGTTCTGCCGAACCAGTTTATACTCCGCGACAGCCGTTTGAAATAAAAAAACAGCCGGGCAATTCCGGTTGCGAGGACCCGCGGCTGACTTTAATTGACAACACCATTTATATGCTCTACACCGCTTTTGACGGGGTAAATTTGCCGCGTGTTGCCGCCACTTCAATTTCTGTTAAAAATTTCCTTGCGAAAGATTGGCGTTGGTGGGCCAAACCGGTGATAATCAGTCCTTTCGGCGTCGACGATAAAGACGCTTTCCTTTTTCCTAAGAAAGTTGGTAAAAATTATTTGGTTTTTCATCGTGTTGGCTTGGATATTTGTATTGACCCGATTCCTTCTTTAGATTTTACAACTGAATGTGTTAAGACCATCACCCCCATTATCTCGCCGCGCAAATTTATGTGGGATAGCGAACGAATTGGCATCAACGCGCCGGCGATCGAAAGTAAAATCGGCTGGATTGTGTTATATCACGGTATTTCCAAAAATCATCACACTTATCGCGTCGGCGCGATTCTTTTGGACAAAAAAGACCCCACCAAAGTTTTGGCGCGAACGACCGCGCCAATTTTTGAACCCGAAATGACTTATGAAAAAGAAGGTCTGGTGCCCAATGTTGTTTTTCCTTGCGGAGTTGTCGTCCGCAACGGCGTGATTTTTATCTACTACGGCGCCGCCGACAAAGTTATCGGCCTCGCCAAAACTAAACTCGCTGATTTGGAAAAAGTGTTTGAGTGATTGACCAATGAAAAATAAAAACGAAAAAAGTAATAGTGATCCAGTAGAACTGGTAGAAAAAATAACTACCGCCAACAAACATCCTGTAATTGATTGGGGTTCCCCTGAAGGCAAAGAGGCATGGTAACAAAAAAGCAGCCCCCGACGGGAAGCTGCTTTAGCTTCAGACCGAAAGAAAAACTTTATCCCTTGCTTTTGCCATTGATTTCGCCATTGCCAAGTTAAGGGCGTCAATCTCTCGATTCACTTCTTCTTGAACTTCCCTCCAGTATTCGTCCCAGTTTGTCCCTTTCAGAATTCGCTCAACTTCTTCGGGAGAAGGAGGGAGTTTCTTGGTGGCACTTTTCCTTTTTTTCATACAATCCTTTCCGGATTCAAAGAACCCAAACCATTATTGCCGATTTGATAAATAAAAGCAACTGCACTAATTTCTGCGATCGCAAAAGTTAGTGCAGAAAGAAATTTCTTCGATTTCTCCATAAAAATTACAAACTCTCCGGTTCGGGGGCGATGATTTTGGCTTTCCAAATTTTGTGATGAAGGGTGAGCCAAACCTCTTTGATTTCCCGATTTTTGAGCAGAATTAAAATGATTATGCCGACAGCAATGCCGATGAAACCAGAAAGCAAACCTTGCAGGAAAACTCCGGGCAAGGTATTGAGATTAAAGATTTTGTCAAAAACATTAAGCGAGCGATAGACGATGAAGCCCATAATGACCGAGGTGGAAAACACTTCAAAAAAAGTTCTGGTAACGATTGGTGAGAAAGTCGGAAAACGGCGGGCAAAGTAAAACCAGAAAATTGCCGCGTTGATGATTTGCGCCACTGAAAAACCTAGCGGCAACATCAAAACCTCGGCGCCGGCAACATTGTCTACTCTTAGCAAGCTTTCCACGAAATACCGAAAAAATTCCCAGCGTTTGAACAGCCAGAGAAAACCGAAAGCAAAAATTACAATCAGCGCCGCCGAGAATAAATTTATAATCAGCGGTTTTTTGGTATTACCCCCGGCGTAATAACCGCGGACGAAAAGCAAAATCAACGATTGGGCAAGGATGGAAATGGAGAAAAACGCCAAAGCGGCGGCCGTCAATCGGGTATCGGACCAATCAAAGTTGCCCGAGCCCAAAACAGTTCTGACAATTTGGGCGCGTAAAACTATAAAAAGAACGACGATCGGCAATGACCAAAAAGTGATGTGGCGGGCAGCCGTGGTCATTTCTTTGAGAAATTTTTCCTTTTCGCCGGCGCCGAACAGCCGGCTGATGGTTGGGAAAAGCGCCACGGTATAACTCGCCCCGACGATAGCTAATGGCACCGATTGTAAATTCCAGGAAAAGTTGAAAACTGAAACCGAACCGACCGCCAAATAAGCGGCGAAGGCAATGAGCGCCAGCGAAGCAATTTGACTCGCCGAGAGCGCTAAGGTTCGGGAAAAAGACAAACCCACCACTCGCTTAATAATTTTAAAATTGAATAACGGACGGAAACGCGGAAAAAGCCGGCCCACCGAAATTATTTGGACAACCAAGTGACATAAAGCGCCAAGCACCACGCCCAACGCCAAGCCGCTCAAACCAAACAGTGGATAGAAAACCAGCAAACCGAAAATTATGCCGGCATTGTAAAGAATCGGGCTAATGGCATAAGAAAAGAAACGATGTTTAGCTTGCGTGACCGAAGCCAAAAGATTGGAGAAACCAAGCAGAATCGGTGAAAGCAACAACCAGTGGGTCATAACAACGAGCTCGGCGCCGTAAGCGCCGCCGATTATTTTTGGAAAAATCAGGGCGAGCAAGGTGGGCGCCAAGAAAAAAGCCACGATGCTCACCGCCACCATTAAAACCGCGAAAAAAGAAAAAATCGCGTCCAGAAATTCCCGCGCTTCGGTCTCACTTTTTTGCAATCGCTCAATAATAAACGGCACCAAAATGGAAACCGAAACGATGGAAGCAACCGCGACAAAGATCAAATCGGGAATTCGGAAAGCGGCGTAGTAAGCGTCCAGCGCCGCCGAAGCGCCAAAAGTGCCAGCCAGCATGCGATCGCGAATCAAACCGAGCAATTGGGAAAGAAAAGTAAAAAACGCCAAAAGATAAGCGGCTTCGTGGAGTCCGACAAATTCTTTGCCGAGCAAATTAAAAAATTTTTTAACCATCGGTCTTTATTCCTTCGGCGTTGGTTCCTCAATCGGCGGTTTAGCGCGGCTTTCCGGTTTATTATCCACCGGCGCCTTGGCATTGGTGAACGGCGCCCGGCCGGCTTTCAGATTTTTCAAAATCAAATCAATTTCTTGATTTCCCGGATTGGTTTTCTGAATTTCTGCGAATTGTTTGACAGCTTCATTGTTCTTGCCAATCTGGTAATAGCTCAAACCGAGGAAGTAGCGGGCGTTGGCATAGTTGGATAAAAGAGTCACCGCCCTTTCCAACCCTTCGACGGCTTTTTTGTAATTCTTATCATTGTAATTGAGCAAGCCAAGCTGAAAAAAAACTGTTGGGTCGTTGGGCGCGAGTTCGGCGATCTTTTCCACCGACTTGATGGCCTCGTTCAAATTGCCTTCGTCGACGTCAATTTGGGCCAGCAGAAAAATTGCGTCAGTGTAATCTGATTTAAGTTCAAGGACTTGGTTAATAAGCGTTCTGGCTTTTTTGCTGTCATTATTCGCCAAGGCAAGCCGCGCTAGCGTCAAGTAAAGCAACGGGCTTCGAGGATTTAATTCCAGCGCTTTGTTGTAATTGCTCAAAGCGCTTTCGTAAGCACCGGCAATCTTTATCGGCACCACTATGGCATAAACCCGGCCGGCCTCCACCCAATTTTGGTAATCGCTATCATTAAGTTCAATCGCCCGCTTGGCATATTTTATCGCTTCGCCGAAAGATGCCTGAAACTCCGCCTTAGCGGCTTCGGTATTCAAATCGGCGACATTGCGAGAAAACAAATTGCTGATTTTCACTAAATACAATTCAGCGAGAAAACGATTGTAGATATCAATTTCATTCAAGTTGATTGCTCTTTTCAGACCGGCCTCGGTGGCGACAATATCGCCCTTGGTGTTAAACACCAATAAGGCCTTTTGAAAATTGACGAGGGCGGCAAATTTCCGCGCAACAACAGCGCCAGTGGTAACGATCACAACCAAAAGAATCACCAAAACCAGCGTGGCAAGGAAACTTTTCTTGGGATGGCTGGAGAAGACAAAACCAAACGCCCGGTTCTTGAAATTTTTGTCTTGATGAAGCGAGGCCAAAAACAAGCCGGTAAAGAAAAAAGTCAAAGCGAAAATCACGACGCTGGGAATATAAAAGACGCTGAACACCCAGAGGTAAGCTGCTGTCGCGAAAGAAGAAACGGTAAGATAACGATTAAACGGGTCGCCGTCGATAAAGAAAATCGCCCGGAAGCCGGAGTAAAGGAACAGGGCCAGAAAGATTATCCAAGCGAGAAAACCGAGAACGCCGGTAGTGACCACTGTTGACGGAATCAAACCAATGCCAAAATTAAAATCGGTGTTCCAGAAAATCGTATTATTAATGGCTGGCGGTTTATGTCTTAACCATTCATAAGCAAACCTATTTTGACCAACACCGAAAACCGGGTCGGCGGTCAAGCTTCTTAGAGAAACATCAAAGGTTGCCTGCCAAGACGGCCGTACTTCAAATTGTGCGATGTTTAGGGTGCCAGCGATTCTGGAACCGAGCGGTTTGCTTTGAGTAAAATTGTCGGCGATAAAAATCGAAGCGACTACCAGTACCGCCAGCGCGGCGTAAGAAATTTTGCGTTTGTTAACCGACTCTGGAGCAACACTTGCAACCGGCTGGGCGCCATTTTGGTTAATAGCAGTCCGCCTGATCGCCAGCAGATAGACGAACAAAATGAGCGCGAACGAAGCGACCGCTAACCAAATGGTAGAGAAATTCACCACGGCCAACGCCAGCAAAGCAATGACTAGAACGATATAGAGACAAAACCGGAAAAATTTGCTCAGCGCTAAAAGCTCCGTCGTCACCAACGACAGTAATGTCACTGCGCCGAAAACGATGCCTAAGTCGTTAAAGCGACCGATTAAACTGGAGGTGTTACCGGAAAAAATTCCGCCGAAAGTCAGCCAAGCGGGAAAGATCAAACGAATTGTCTGAAAAACAAAGATTATCAGCGCGGCGACCAGAAAAGCGGCATAGCTCAAAAAAATCCGGTCGCGCGATTGGAATAATGCGGCGGCAACAATTAAAAGCATTACCATTACAAAAATAGAAACGAAAGTCGCTACTTCAAAACCTTGCCCCACCATAGACCAAGCGACATTGCCGGAAAAAATTGCCGCTAAGAAATTCGCCAAAACCAGAAAAACCGCGCTGGCCATAAAAATTTTTTCCGGCAACTGAATCGCCCCTTCTTTAAGCCGAGCCAGAATAAAACAAACGGAAGCCAACAATGTCGCCAAAACAATCAGCAAAGCCTTGCTGAATTGAAAAGGGAAATTGATAGAGGGAATAAAAAAAATCGGCGCTAAAAATATACCGACCGAGACCACGGTAAAACCGATTTTCTCAAAGAACGGGGCGTTACCAAACGGCACCACCGATTTCACCTTAATTTTTTCTGCTTTTTCCATAACTTTAATGAGTATTTAACCAGTTAGAAATCTTTAGAAAAGATTTCTAACGGGGTTTACCTTATCAACTACCTCGTAGCAAGCTACGGGGAAATCTTTTTTATTATACATCATAATTATACACCACATTTGTGATTTCCAAAAAGTTACAAACATACCAGCGAAGCTATACTATCGCCCTCGCGCAATTTCATAATCCGCACGCCTTGGGTTTGCCGACTAAGCGATGGAATTTCTTTAATATCAACCCGAATTACCTGGCTCTTTTTGGAAATCGCCACCAACTCTTCTTCGGCGTCAGAAACGACTTTCGCCGCCATTAGAGCGCCGGTCTTGCCCGTGATTTTCGCCGTCTTAATGCCGGAACCACCGCGCTTTTGAACTTTGTATTCTTTCAAGGCGGTCGTTTTGCCGTAGCCATTTTCCATCACCACCAAAAACCGCGGGTTGGCAACATCTTTTCTAATGGCGTCGGCGCCGACAATCATATCGCCTTTTTTAAGACGCATCGCCCGCACCCCGCCGGCCGCCCGGCCCATTAGCCGAATATCCGATTCTTTGAAACGAATTGATTGACCTTTGGCGCTAGCGGCAATCACTTGGTCGCTTTTGTCAATGAAAAAGACCGATTGCAGGGCGTCGCCGGCATCTAGTCGGATAGCAATAATACCGGAACGGCGAACATCATGGAAACTGGCAGCATCCACCTTTTTGGCAATGCCATTCTTAGTCACCAAGAGCGTTGCCAACGCCGACTTTTTCAATTCTTTGGGCATGGGCAAAATGGAAGTGACTCTTTCATCAGCTGCTAATGACAGGAAATTCATAATGGATTTGCCTTTGGTGGCGCGTCTGCCCTCCGGAATCTCATACATTTTTATTTGGTAAACTTTGCCTTTGTCGGTAAAAAACAACAAATCATTGTGGGTAGAAGCGGTCAGGAAAATAGAAACGAAATCCTCTTCTTTGGTATCTAAATCCATCACTCCGATACCGCCGCGTTTTTGTCTGCGATATTCACCTGGGTCAGTGCGCTTGACATACCCCCCCATCGTCAAAACCAAAACACTTTCTTCATCGGGAATAGTGTCTTCCAACGAAAAGGTTTTGGCTTCATGCTTGACAATTTTGGTCAACCGCTCGTCTCCGTATTTTTCCGAAATTTCTTTAAGCTCGCCCCTGATGACACCCAAAATTTTCTTGGGGCTAGCCAATAACTCTTTGAGAGTTTTAATCAATTCTATCACTGCTTTAAGTTCATCTTCAATTTTCTGACGTTCTAAGCCGGCCAATTTTTGAAGTTTCATTTCCAAAATCGCCGTGGCCTGCAAGTCGGAGAATTTAAATTCTTTTTCCAAATCAGCGTGGGCGGTGGGCACGTCTTTAGCGGCGCGAATCAATTTAATAATCCGGTCAATGTGATCAAGAGCTTTTTTAAGACCGAGCAAAATATGCTCCCGTTCTTCAGCTTTGCGCAAATCAAACTCGGTTCGGCGACGCACCACCACTTGGCGATGCTTGATAAAATCCTCCAACAAAGATTTGAGTGATAAAGTTTGAGGCACGCCATCTTGCAACGCCACCATGTTGAAATGAAAGGCCTCTTCCAGCTGGGTATGTTTGTAAAGATAATTTAAGACCGCTTGCGGTTGACTGCCTTGTTTCAAATCAATGGCAATCCGCAAGTCCTTGGCCGATTCGTCCCGCAAGGCCTTGATGCCTTCCAGTTTTTTCTCCCGCACCAAGTTGGCGATTGATTCAATCAAGTCGGCTTTGTTGACGCGGTAAGGAATGGAAGTGATGATAATTTGAAAACTGCCGGCTTTGTTTTCGGTAATTTCCGCTTCGCCACGCACCACTACCCCGCCTTTGCCGTTGCCGTAAGCGTGATGGATGTCTTTTTCCCCAAAAACCACGCCGCCGGTGGGAAAATCCGGTCCTTTGATGAATTGAAGTAAATCTTCGGTTGTCGCCCCTTTGTTGTCAATCAAATGAATCACCGCCCCGCAAACTTCACGCAAATTGTGCGGCGGAATGTTGGAGGCCATACCGACGGCAATGCCAAGCGTGCCGTTCAAAATTAAATTGGGAAAAGCCGCCGGCAAAACCATCGGCTCTTTCTTGGTGTTGTCGTAATTAGCCCGCCAATCTACCGTCTCTTTTTCCAAATCACGCAACATTTCACCGGAAAGACGGGACATTTTTGTCTCGGTATATCTCATTGCGGCGGCTGAATCGCCATCAATCGAGCCCCAGTTTCCCTGGCCCATAGCCAGCGGGTAGCGCAAAGAAAACGGCTGGGTCATTTTCACCAACGATTCATAGACGGCCGCGTCGCCGTGCGGATGATATTTGCCCAACACATCGCCTACCACCGCCGCTGATTTCCGAAATCTGGCCGAGCTGGTCAAGCCTAGTTCTTGCATCGCGAACAGAATCCGCCGGTGCACCGGTTTCAAACCATCGCGCGTGTCGGGTAAAGCGCGCATAGTTATCACCGACATAGCATAGTCCAAATAGGACTCCTTCATCTCGGTGCTGATATTCCTTAAAACGACACCGCGCTCGCTTTTAACGGGCGCCGTTGATTCATCTTTTTCCTTTGCCATACCACATTATTTTAGCATATTTCTAGGTTAAAAGGAAACCAGAAAAAATTAAAACTTGGCAGATATCCGCTATCGCCAGTATCTGCTGAAAATTACTTTTTGTAATTTTTACAATCCCTGCACTGTCGCGGCAATCAAATTGATGATGCCAAAAACCGAGAACATTATGAACATTCCAATGACGCCGTAAATCATTCCTTTGCCGCCTTCGCTTCTTTTGGTTGAATCGTCGGCGTGGACGATATAGGTAAAAGCGCCCCAGATAAAAACCAGCAGGGCAACGGCAAAAAGCAAAAGTAAAATTGGATTGACAACGTTGTCTTCAATCTTGTTTATGATATCCGTCACTGATTGCGGCACCGCCGCCAAAAGATTTTTCATAATATTTTAATTATATCATAATCAATTTGTCATTGTCGCCTCGCCCAAAAGTGCCGCCGGTGTGTAATGATTAGCCGCATCCCAAAGCATCCAAGAATTAAAACCTGCATCATAGGTCGCTTGGATTTGCTTCCTCACCATCTCGGCCGTATAAACCGCGCCTAAATTAAAATCTTGCAACCATGGCCGGATTTTTTGCGGGGTAGAAGAAGAACGCTCATAAGCCGCGTTTAGTGAATAACGAACCACTTCATAAGGATGCGCCGCCGGATTGCCAAGCCCGATAAAAGTCGGCGGATAATGCGACGGATAAACCATCGGGGCAATATAATCAAAATACGGCAAAGCCACTTCCAAAACCTGGCCAATGTTTAAGTCATCAGTATTGGTCGTCGTCATACCAAATAAATCA
>Ga0156118_103_pt1 | contig 16130 bp, 13 predicted proteins | sample RifCSPlowO2_02_FD_107771 | JGI IMG/M metagenome (GOLD analysis project Ga0156118, IMG submission 107771) | Candidatus Taylorbacteria bacterium RIFCSPLOWO2_02_FULL_44_35
TGGAGGCGGATGCCGTAATTTCATACGAACCTCCTGACAATTTTTTGATTAAACCAAATTTTTCGCCCAAGGCCAAAATTTCGCCCTCGCGGGAAATACCCTCGTTATACATTAAATCAAATTCCGTTTGGCGGAACGGCGCGGCCACTTTATTTTTCACAACTTTTACCCGCACTCTGCCTCCCATTATTTCTTCGCCTTTTTTAATCTGGGCGATGCGGCGGATGTCCAAACGGACGCTGGTGTAAAATTTTAGCGCTTTGCCGCCTGGTGTGGTTTCCGGATTGCCAAACATCACGCCGATTTGCATTCTGATTTGGTTGATAAAAATCACAATCGTTTTTGAACGGGCGACGATGGCGGTCAGTTTGCGCAGGGCTTGCGACATCAGCCGCGCCTGTTTGCCGACATGTTGAGCCCCCATATCTCCTTCAATTTCATCTTTGGGTGTTAGGGCCGCTACGGAGTCAATTACCACCACATCGATTTTTCCCGAGCGCACCAAACTTTCCACGATTTCCAACGCCTGTTCGCCGGTATCGGGTTGGGAAATCAAAAGCTCATCGATTTTCACCCCCAGTTTTTTTGAATATTCCGGATCCATCGCGTGTTCCGCGTCAATGAAAGCACAAATGCCGCCTTTCTTTTGGGCTTCGGCTACCACATGAAGCGCTAAAGTTGTTTTGCCGGAACTTTCGGGACCAAAAATTTCCACAATCCTGCCGCGTGGTAAACCTCCGACGCCCAAAGCGGAATCTAGGCCGATTGAACCGGTTGAAACGGCATTGACATCAACGCGCGGTTTGTCGCCGAGTTTCATAATGGAGTCGTCGCCAAACTTTGTCTTGATGGCTTTAAGGGTATCTTCAATGTTTGCGCCAATCACTTTCGCCTCCTTTTCTTTTTTTGGTTTGCCAAAGGCCATAGTTTTATTTTTTACTTTTTATAAACTAATTCCAGCTGTTTATTGACCGTTCTTTTAAATTTGTCTTCCGCTCCAAAGTTAATAATATTATAGCCCTCGGCTAGGAGCAACCTTTCCTTAAACTCGCCTTTATCATCTGTTAAAATTCGTCGGCCGTTTAGTAAAACCTCCGCGCTGTTGGTTGCTACACCTCGAATCTCCACCAGGGGTTCGTTGAGTGTCGCGCCGTTGTTTGGTAAGAAAACGGTAATGGTTGATCCCGAGAAATAACCCCAGGCTTCATATAAACCGTAACCGACAATGATCAGCGCGGCGAGACAACCAAGAACAATTCCGAGATAAAATTGCGATTTGGTTCTGGTCATAATAATGCCGATTGGTTTTCTTCCTCACTTGTTTCGATGTTGGCGATATGGTTGTCAGTCGGCGGGGTACTCGCCTCGTTTCGCGGGCGCAGCGAGCCGATAACCCCGCGTGGTCTGGCGCCATCGCTGGGGCCGATTACCCCCCGTTCTTCTAAAATATCTATCAGTCGCGCTGCCCGGGCGTAACCGATGCGCAGTTTCCGCTGCAGATAAGAAGTGGAAGCCTTGCCGGCGCGAATCACTTCTTCGCGCGCTTGCTCGTATAATTCATCTTCATCATCAAAAGTTCCTTCGTCGTTGAACGAACTGTCAAAGACCGTTTTCGCGCCGGCTGGTTCGTTTAGGTTGATTTCGCTTGGCACTTCGTCGCGGTAATTGTCTGCTAGGTATTTGGCAATTTCCTTGACTTCGGTTTCGGAAATGAACGGTGATTGCAACCGCAGCGGTTTTGCCATTTCGCCGCCAAGATAAAGCATATCGCCTGCGCCCAAAAGTTTTTCGGCGCCGCTACCGTCCAGAATCGTCCGCGAGTCAACTTGTGAAGACACTTGCAGAGCGAGACGCGCTGGAATATTGGCTTTAATCAAGCCGGTAATGACATTGACCGATGGCCGTTGGGTGGAAAGAATCAAGTGAATGCCGGTGGCTCGGCTCATTTGTGCCAAACGGACAACGGTTGCTTCTAATTCGCGCGGGTAAGTGGACATAATATCGGCCAACTCGTCAATAATAATGACGATGTAAGGCATTAAGTTGGGAATTTCTTTTTCATTATCGGTGTTTTTCTTTCCTGCCAATTTTTTCAATTCTGGCGCCAGGACATTTTTATGATAAGAATCAATATCGCGCACTGATTCCGCCTCCAGAATTTCGTAGCGCCGTTCCATCTCTTTCGCCGCCCAGCGCAAAGCCAGAATCGCTTTCTTGGCATCGGTGATTACTGGCGTTAAAAGATGGGGAATTTTGTTGTAAAGCGTCAGTTCCACCCGTTTCGGGTCAATCAAAATAAATTTCAAATTTTCCGGTCCGTTGCGGTAAAGCAAGGAAGCAATCAAGCCGTGAATGGAAACCGATTTGCCTGAACCGGTGGCGCCGGCAATCAGCAGGTGTGGCATTTTGCCAAGATTGCCGAAGTGGCAGCCGCCCGACACGCTTTTGCCCAAAGCCACTAACAGCGATTTTTCCGAACGGGTAAATTCCTCGGCGGAGAAAAGCGTTGCCAAACCGACGATGGTTTTGGTGCTGTTGGGAATTTCGATACCGACCAGCGACCGGCCCGGAATTGGCGCTTCAATTCTGATGGGATGGGCGGCCAAGGCTAACGATAAATCATTTTGCAAGGCGATAATGCGGGAAAGTTTGACGCCCTCGGCTGGTTTCAAAGCGTAGCGAGTGACCGACGGGCCGATGGACACTTCATCCATTTCCACCACAATGCCGAAATTTTGCAGCGTCCGCTTAATCACATTGGCGTTGACTTTGATATCACCGACGCCCGGTTTGCCTTTGTCGCGTTCCAAAATGGAAAGCGGTGGCGGCAGATAAGGTTTGGCAACTACTCGCCAATCGCGGGGGCTGATGATAAAATCTTCGGTTTTGTCGGCGTTTTGCTCTTCTTTCTCGGTTTCATCGTTTCCCGTTTCTTCTTTTTCCAAATCTCCTTCCGGCCGGTCGGCGTATTTTTCCGCCAAGGCTTCCACGTCGTCATAAACCGGTTTTTTGCGCCGGAAAATTTTTCCGATAAAATTGAGTGATTCCAATTTTAGTTCCGCTTCAAAAATTACCAGTAAAGAAATGACAGCGATTGCTGTCAAAAATATGCCGCTAAAATAAAAATCAAAAAGCGAAACCAACCCCCTGGAAATCAATGAACCGATGACCCCAGCTTGTTTTGAAACCAAAATGTCGAACAATCCCAAAGCGGAAAGGAAAAATAAAAAGGAAGCGATGATTTTCGCTAAGGGAAATTTTTTGCGGAACGATTTGATGGAAGCGAAACAGAGTAGGAAGAATAGGATGGGAAAGAGAAAATAACCGATGCCTAAGAGGTATTTCGCCGAGTTGTAAATTTTTTCGCCGGCAATGCCGGCCTTGCTGAAAGAAGCGAGAATCAAAAATACCGCCGCGGCGAAAAAGATAACCGCGAAAGCACTCTTAGTCGTCTCCTTTTTAATGTCATCCAACACTCCGGTTTTCTTTTTCATTTGTGATTATTATATCACAAAATTTATAACAAAAATCTTCAGCGTTTATTGTGTTATTGTGGAAATCAGATATCCACAAAATGTGGATATCTGATTTCCACAACCGTCACTAATTCTTCTTATTTTTCTTCCTCTTCCAAAAGTCAGGTTTTTGTTGCCGATTTTGTTGTTGTTCTTGCTTTGTTACAGGTGAAATATATAATGTCCTATATGATAAAGGACATTTTTATCTTTGTCCTATTTAATGTCTCTTATCATTTTTAATTTTATAAAGGACAAAACGACTTCTGTCTTTTATGGCTTCTGATTATGAAAAACAAATAAATTGGTTAATATATAAGGCGGAACGGTTGGTTTCGGCCTTATATATGGTAACCGATTTAATAAACACTAATGACCCAATCAAATGGCAAATGAGAAAATTGGGTGTTGTCCTTTTGACTGAAATTGGAAAGTTGTTGGAGTCGCCACCGTCAGAGAGAAAAAAAATTATTAATTCCGCCCGCGAGGCGACTGCGGAAATTCTCTCGCTTTTGGAGGTAGTGGCTAACGCTGGCTTAATTTCTAGGATGAATTACTCTTTACTTAAAAAGGAATTCACTAATACCCCGTTGCTTTTGGAACGGGTTGGCAAAGCGGATTCACCTAAATCTATAGGACAAATTCAAAGATATTCTATCGGACACTCTATCGGACAAGCAAAAATCATAAAGGACAAGAAATATTTATCGTCTATAGGACAAAATTTAGTTATTCAGAACAAAGTGAAAAAAGAAGCCAGAAAGAGCCAGATCACAAAGGTTTTTGCCAGTGGCAAAGTTCTTTCTCTAAGTGATTTATCCGAAATGTTTCGTGATTTTGGTTCCAAAATGATTCAACGCGACCTACTTGATCTGGTAAAAAGTGGTGTCCTTAATAAAATTGGCAATAAACGTTGGAGCCGCTATTCGCTTGCTAATCTTTAACTTTTCTTTGACTTCTTGGGGCGATTATGTAAGGATATTGTTATAGGCAAAAGACAAGAAAAAAGCAGTTATCCACAATGGATTTTGTCTTTAGTGTCTTGTGTTATACAATCAACTAGTTAGAAGTTTTCCCGCCCTCTTTGATCCCGCATGTCTTGCCTGAAGTTTTCCCGTTTAATGGAAGAAAATCGGTCCAATTTTTGTCGCTAATTTTTTTCGCCAGCGTTGTTAAAAAGCCGACGGGAAAATTAGTAGAGTTATGGTTAGCGTGTTTTAAGAAACTCGCCAACCTGTTGAAAGTTTAGCATTGAAGCGGAGACAGTAGGCGCGTCGACGCCGTGATGTTTCCCGCGAAGTAATTTTTTCTCCGCCTTAGAAAATTTATTAGTAAGTTCAAACGGAGGAAAAATTATTAATTAATTAAAAAGAAAAGATGAGTATAAAAAAGAATGTTGCGGTGTTCGTTGGTTTGGCTCTGGCTGTCGCAGTGGCAGGAGTAGCCGTGCCGGTGAGCGCTGCCGCTTTGACTCAAGCGCAAATTGACGCCATCATCGGATTGCTTCAATCGTTCGGCGCCGACCAAAGCACAATCAGTAATGTTCAAACGTCTCTCACTGGCGGCACGCCAACCGGCGGCACGGGTGGGACGACGGGCGGTTACGTTTTCAACGCCAATCTCACGATGGGTAGTTCTGGCACCGATGTAAAAAACCTGCAAAAGGTTTTGAACTCAAATGCGGACACTCAAGTGGCGGCTTCAGGTGTCGGTTCAGCCGGCAATGAATCCTCTTACTTTGGCGCTTTGACCAAGGCGGCCGTTATTAAATTCCAAAAGAAATACAGCATTACGCCGGCAGTCGGCTATGTCGGAGCTATCACTCGCGCCAAGCTCAATTCAATGGGTGGCGTGGTGGTAACGCCTCCAGGCACGACTCCTCCGGTAGTAACTCCAATCGGCACCGGTTTGACCGTTACGGCTGGCACACAACCAGCGCCACAGCTGGCTCCGCTTAATGCGGCGCGTGTCCCGATGACCAATATTACTTTCACCGCCGGTTCTGACGGCGATGTGACGGTTAACAGCTTGGTGGTAGAGCGCGGCGGTCCTTCAGTAGATGCCGATGTTTCGGGTATCGTTCTCTTGAATGAGAGCGGCGCCCAAGTCGGTTTGGCTAAAACCTTAAATTCGGCTCACCAAGTAACCTTGAATGAGGCCTTTACGGTTAAAGCCGGTCAATCTCGGACAATGACTTTGGGAATGAATCGGCCTTCAGCTGACGCGGATTCCAGCTCGGCTGGCGCAGTATTCGTTCTTTCCTTAGTGGCGGTTAACACCTCGGCGACGGTTTCGGGTTCTTTGCCGATTGCTGGTACCGCTCAAACAGGCAATGCCGGTTTGACTATCGGTTCGGTGACCAATGCTCGCGGTCCTTTGGACCCGGCTGGCGCCGCTTCCAAGAATGTCGGCACGACCGGTTACACCTTCTCGTCAATTAAAGTTACCGCCGGTTCAACCGAAGATGTCTTGATTAAATCCATTCGTTGGAATCAGGCCTCTTCCGCCGCTTCTTCCGATTTGGCTAACTTGATAACGGTGGTTGAGGGTACTTCCTACCCGACCATTGTTGATTCAACTGGCAAGTATTACACTTCGGTTTTCGGCAGCGGCATCAAGGTTGAGAAAGGTTTCTCCAAAGAAATCTCCATCAAAGGCGATATTACCGGCGGTTCAGGACGGACAGTCGCTTTCAACATTGAAAAGACCACCGACTTGAATCTTGTCGGCGCCCTCTACGGCTACGGCATTACGCCTCCGACTTCCGGCACCGGTTTCTCGGCGGGCAGTATTTGGTATGCCGCTTCCACTATCAGCATTAACACCGGTTCTCTTACAGTGTCGGCTGACACTTCAGTGGCGGCTCAGAATGTTGCCATTAATTTAGCTAATCAACCCCTTGGCGGTTTCAGCGTTGAAGTAAAAGGCGAATCAATTTCGGTTGCCAGCTTGGTCTTCAATGTTATGGCTACCGGCGACGAAGTTTCTGACATTACCAATGTGTCCTTAGTTGATGGCAATGGCGCCGTTTTGGCCGGTCCAGTTGACGGTGTTGATGTTCTGGACCCAAGCGGTACTTTGACTTTCAGCGGCACTATCACTTTCCCGGTTGGTATTACCAAACTTCAACTTAAAGGCAAGTTGGGCACTGACTTTGTCAACAATGATACGGTTCAGGCCTCTACTACGCCGTCATCTAATTGGACGACGGTAACCGGTCAAGTGACCAATCAGACAATTACGCCTTCTCCGAGCACGGCGGTTACCGCCAACACCATGACGGTGAAAGCGGCAGCTCTGACGATTAATGTTTTGTCCACGCCGGTTGCTCAAACGGTTGTTGCTGGTGGCCAAGATTTTGTCTTTACCGCGTATCAGTTGGATGCCACCGCTTCCGGTGAAGACCTTAGAATTGCCCAGTTGCTCTTGGATTACAGCACTAATGGTACTGCAACTAATCTAACCAGCTGTCGGTTGTACAACGGCACTACTGCTTTGAACACCGGTTCTAACGCGGTTAATCCGAGCGCGGCGGCTTCGTCAACAACCTTTACCTTTGATTCAGCTCTCGTTGTTACTAAGGGCACCACTAAATCCTTGGATCTCAAGTGTAATATTGCGTCGGGTTCATCAGGTCAATATTACTGGGGTATTTCCGCGACTCAAACGGTTACTGGTGTGACTTCCGGTCAAGCGGCGACTATTACTCAAAATTCTGCTGCCGGTCAGAGGATGACAATGTCCTCCGCTGGCACCTTGGCGATCGCTCTTGACGCTTCCAGTCCGTCTTACAAAGTGGCATCAGCTGGCACTACCGGCAATACTGTTTCCGTGCTTCGTTTAACAGCTACCAACGAAGATATTAATTTATCAACGATCGCTCTTCAGCTTACTTCCAGCGCGACCAGCACCAGTGATGATGTTACTAAGGTAACTTTGTGGGAAGGCACGACGCAAGTTGGCGAGGCCTACTTCAATACCACTAACAAAGACAGCACTGGCGTTTGGATGGCAACTTCAACTCTTTCTTCCGCGGTTGTTGTCACTAAGGATGTTGACAAGTTGCTCACTGTTAAAGTTGACTTCCCGAGTCAAAGCACGACTGGTGCTGGCAAACCCGGCTCGTTAGTCGCCATTGACCACAATGGTTCTAGCGGTACCTATGGTACTGGCGCTTCAAGCGGCACGACAATTTACGCTACCGGTTCAGACACTGCCACAGCTGGTATTCGGGTCTTCAAATCAGTGCCAACCATTACTTTCCCAGGTCTATCGGATACTGTTTTGTCGGCTGGCAGAAAGGATTTGTTCCGCTTCAATGTAACGGCGGCGCCTGGAGGTCAGGTTGGTATCCAACGGATTTCCGTCAGGATTTCCACCTCGTCCGCCACAGCTTCGTCCGATATGGTTGACGCGGTCAACGCTTACGCTTACGAGGACTCCTCTTACTCCACAGCGGTTTCCGGTATTCAGTCCGACGGCGCGTTTATGAGCGGCAGTTTGGATTTGACCGCGAATTGGGCTAGCAATGCAACGCAGTTTGACATCTCGGCGGCTGATTCTGCCAACGCCTCTACCACCGTGGTAGTGCCGGCTGGCGCGACGAGATACTTCGTAGTGAGAGGCGATGTTGCTAACTTGGCTGGTGCCAGTTACAGCGTAGCGACGGTGCTTGAAGGCGATGCCAGCTATTCGGCCAATGTCTACGCGAATTCGTTCGGCACGGCGACCACTACTTACTTGGCAACCAGCACCTATCTGTTCAATACATCGGCTCAAAACGATTTCATCTGGAGGCCGTTCTCTACGACTACTGCTCAAAGCATGAATGCTAATGACTTCGCTAATGGTTATGGTTTGTCTGGTTTGCCGTCAGGCAGTTCCAACAGTCAGACCTTGAATAAGTAATTAACCTCTTGTGCTCCTTCCCCACACTTGGGGAGGGATGGGTTACAAATCGCCCCGATGTTCATCGGGGCGATTTGCTTTCCTTGTTTTTTTCATTAAGATGATTATATGAAAAATAATAAAAATAAAATTTTCTTTATTTCATTGGCCGTTTCAGTTATTGCCGGTGTCGTTTATTACGGTTATCAGGAAATAAAAAGTTTTCAGGTTGCCGGTTCGGGTAGTGAGTCAACGACTACCGGCAAACACACTATTGAAATCGCGCCGGGGGTTTTTGCTGAAATAGAAGGCAACGCTTTACCGACGATAACAAGAGTGCCCATTGAAAGTTCTTTGACAGTACCGAATCTTGACAAACCAATAAAAATTCCTGTTGCGACGGATACTCAAAGTGGTCAGAAGTTAGTTAATCAAGCAAAAGAATTAGTCGTGGCGCTAAAAGCCAACCCGGATTCCTACGAAAACTGGTTGGATTTGGGAATTTACCGGAAAATGCTAAATGATTATGAGGGGGCGGAGGAGATTTTTGTTTATTTGACCAAAGCGGCGCCCGAAGTGGCTATCGCTTACATTAATTTAGGCGACCTCTACACTTATTATTTTCACGACAATAAAAAAGCCGAAGCCAATTTTTTGAAAGCGGTGGAATTAGCCCCTCGTTGGCTGGAGACATATACCCGAACGGTGGATTTCTATGTTACGGTGCTTAATGATAAAACCAAAGCCCTAAAATTTTTGGAAAATAGCATTACCAAGTACCCCGATATGAAATCACAGCTTGAGCCAATATTGAAAAATCTTTAAGTTATCCACAGTTTTGTCGGTTTTTTTCTAGACAAGAGTATAATAATTATGGCGAAAAAAATTGAACCGCTTTGTCGAAAGCGGCGTTTCGCTTTTTCTTTTAATATTTGTTTAAAATTAAATTTGTTATGAAATTATTTAAGAGCAAAGATTTTTATTCGGTAGCTTTGGCGGTGATGATTTCTTTGGCGGTGGTGGCGGTGAGCGTTTCAGCGGCGACGACCATCAGCACCAGCATTTCCACCGGCGGGACATTTGATGTGACTGGCTTGAGCACTTTGACCGGCGGTTTTATTTCTTCGGCCTCTTCAACCGTCTCGGGAGCATTGACCGCCGCCAGTTACCTTGGAGCATCATCAACAGCGGGCTTTACCGGTTTGTCATCCCTCTACGGCGGTTTCATTTCCGCGGCTTCCTCAACCGCCGTTTCAACCTTAACAGTAGGTGGCGTATTCCAGGCCTCTAGCACGGCGCTCGTCGGCGGCTTGTCCACCTTGACGGGATTCTTGAGCACGGCATCTTCAACTGTTCACTCTACTCTAAATGTCAGCGGCGTATTCCAGGCCTCTAGCACGGCGCTCGTCGGCGGCTTGTCCACCTTGACGGGATTCTTAAGTACGGCATCTTCAACTGTTCACTCTACTCTAAATGTCAGCGGTGTGTTCCAGGCCTCTAGCACGGCGCTCGTCGGTAGTTTGGCATCCCTCTACGGCGGTTTTATTTCTTCGGCCTCTTCAACCGTCTCGGGAGCATTGACCGCCGCCAGTTACCTTGGAGCATCATCAACAGCGGGCTTTACCGGTTTGTCATCCCTCTACGGCGGTTTCATTTCCGCGGCTTCCTCAACCGCCGTTTCAACCTTAACAGTAGGTGGCGTATTCCAGGCCTCTAGCACGGCGCTCGTCGGCGGCTTGTCCACCTTGACGGGATTCTTGAGCACGGCATCTTCAACTGTTCACTCTACTCTAAATGTCAGCGGCGTATTCCAGGCCTCTAGCACGGCGCTCGTCGGCGGCTTGTCCACCTTGACGGGATTCTTAAGTACGGCATCTTCAACTGTTCACTCTACTCTAAATGTCAGCGGTGTGTTCCAGGCCTCTAGCACGGCGCTCGTCGGTAGTTTGGCATCCCTCTACGGCGGTTTTATTTCTTCGGCCTCTTCAACCGTCTCGGGAGCATTGACCGCCGCCAGTTACCTTGGAGCATCATCAACAGCGGGCTTTACCGGTTTGTCATCCCTCTACGGCGGTTTCATTTCCGCGGCTTCCTCAACCGTTTCTTCTAATCTTAATGTCACCACATTTGGTGTTGCTTCTTCTACGCCGGCGAAAGCTGTGGGAGTAACAGGCAGTGCGATTATCACTTCTACTGGGACAACAACGGTAAATCTTGAAGCAACCACGGCCGGACAAGGTAGTTGTATCCAGCTTACCGGCACCGATGGGGTTAATTACGCAGTTTACGCTACGGCATCGTCAACTAATACTGGTCGGCTTGTAGTCGAGGTCGGAAGATGTAATTAATCAACCTTCCCATGAAATTAAATAAATTAATAACAGGATTAGTCGCTGCTGTATTGTTATTGTCAACTAGTGTGGTGTTTGCCGCTTACGACGATGTATCACTTTCTACCGGTTCAGAGATTTCAGTTTCCGGTGGCACTTTGACGGGTGCCGGCGGCGCTACTTTGGAATCATTGACAGTTGATACCAGTACTTTTACCGTAGTGATGCCAGCTAATTCTAGTTTTACTTTTGCCTCAGCAGATAAGAAAACTATCACAGTGACCGGTAGCTTGGGTTCGGTAACAGTCACTTCCAATTGTGGTAGTTCGTCTAGCACCTATACTTTCACCAATCCGTCCAGCGGTTCCACTTTAAATCTGACTATTGAGGTCGGTTCAGCCACTTGTAGTGGCGGTTTGAGCGTTAGGAACAACAGTAATAGCGTAACCTTTGGTGTCGGTGGCGGTGGCGGTGGCGGCGGCGGTGGTGGTGGTGGTGGGGGCAGCACAGTTGTGGCGCAAACCACAACGCCGACTACTCCAATTTATGCCAGCGGTTTGAGTTCTACGCAAGTTAACGCTATTATCGCCTTGCTTCAATCATTCAACGCCGACCAGAGTGTCATTGATAAAGTAAAAATGTCTTTGTCTGGCGCTGTTAAAACTACAGGTAGTTCAGTTTCAGGAGGAACGACGGGCATTGGCATTGCCAAGGGTTATGTTTTTGCGAAATCGCTTAAAACCGGCAATACCAATACCGATGTCAAAATGCTTCAGCTCATTCTAAATTCTTCTTCTGATACGCAAATTAGCGCCAGTGGCGCCGGTTCGCCAGGTAATGAGACGAATTATTACGGCTCGCTGACTCGCAAGGCGGTGGAGAAATTCCAGGTGAAATACGGCATTGCTAAATCGGGCGAGCCGGGCTATGGCACGGTTGGGCCGATGACGAGGGCGAAGCTGAACGAATTGGCGAAGTAGTTTCGGATATTCCCCAGATTTGGGATTTTTAGAGGCGATTTTTAGAGGCGAAGCCTCCAAAGGAGGCTTCGCCTCTTTTAATTTAAATTTTGCGCAGATATCTGCGCAAAATGTTTTTGCCATTTTGTTTGTTCTAAGTTAAAATCTATAATATGAAATATCTGGATAAAACCTTTTTTAAATTCCTAGATGGTTTTCTGGTGATTTTAATCGTCAGCTTTTTGTTTCTTTTTGCAATTCAATTTTTTTGATTGAATTTGATTGAATTTGATTGAATTTGATTGAATTTGATTGAATTTGATTGAATTTGATTGAAATGGACAAACTCGGATTTTTAGAATGATTACAAAAAATAGCAGATAATTGCGATAGCGAATATCTGCGTGAAGCGAAATATGATATGTTTAAATTAAATTATGGTTAAATAAAAAAATATGAGATATAGAAAGAGTGAAATCAGCAGAAAAATTTTGATATTGCTTTTGGGTGGTATAGCTCTTGGCTTAACTCATTCACCAAAACAATATTTCAAAATACTTAGTGGAATGGTCGATGAATGGAAGGGAATTAATAAATTTAGTTTCAAGAGGACTATAAAAAGTTTATATCACTCTGGTATGTTGAAAGAGATAAAAAATAAAGACGGCACAATTAGTGTGGTATTGAGCGAGAAAGGAAGGGAAATAGCGGAGGTTTATAGTTTGGATAATCTTAAAATTGACAGACCAAAAAAATGGGATGGTAATTGGCGGGTAGTAATTTTTGATATTCCAGAACGAATTAAAAAAGTCAGAGAAGCTTTGCGTATGCATTTGCGGAATTTAGGATTTTACGAATTACAGAAATCGGTTTTTATTTGTCCATTTTCGTGCGTCAAAGAAATAAATCAGATTATTGATTTTTACGATATCAGTGAGCATGTGCGAATTTTGATGGCTCATTCATTGGACAATGAAGATGAATTAAAGAGCAAGTTTGGAATTTAGCAGATATCTGCTATCGCCAGTATCTGCTGTTTTGTTTCAATTTAATTCGTCTGTTCGTTTACTCGCCTTAATTTTACTCGCTTTAATTTTTAACCTGTGCTAATTTAGTGGCATTAGGCCAAAGACAATAGGCAATATAAGTCCTATCGAGGTCAAAAATCTCTTCGGAGTTTTTGTCTGAGGTCTTGTAAAAGAAGGTCGAGATTAAGTTTAAAATTAAAAACAAAACGTGGCAAAAACTAAAGCACAAAAAAAAGCATCATTGGCAACGATTGCTAAATTGATTAAGGATGTCAAAGATGCGGGTTCGGTGGCGTTGGTTAAATTCAGCGGTTTGACAGTTGCTGATGCGACTAACTTTCGCCGGAAACTGCGCGCCGAAAGCGTCAATTATTTGGTAACTAAGAAAACGCTGGCCAAGAAAGCACTCACCGAAAGCGGGGTGGCTGGCGAAGTTCCAGCCCTTGATGGCCAAATCGGTCTGGCTTGGGGCGCCGACCAGATCGCGCCGGCCCGCGGCGTTTATGAGTTCCAAAAGCAGTCGGAGAAAAAGGTGGAATTACTCGGTGGAATTTTTGAAGGGCGATTTATGAATTGTCAGGAGATGAGTAGCATTGCCGCTATTCCTTCGCGTCAAACGCTCTACGCCCAATTGGTAAATGTCATCAATTCGCCGATTCAGGGATTGGTAATGATTCTCGATGGTATGGCGAAAAAGAAAGTGGTCTAAAAATTTCCAATTCCTAATTTCTAATTACTAATCAAATGGAGAAATGACCAAATGATTTAATTAGAAATTTTGAAATTAGATATTGATTAGAAATTAGTAATTAGATATTAAAAATATGACCGAAGAAATAAAGAAAGAAGAAGTCATTGTCGAAATTCCCGCCAAGTTCAAGGATTTGGTGGAGAAAATCGAAAAGCTGTCGGTATTGGAGCTGAATGAGCTGGTAAAATTACTGGAAAAGAAATTTGGCGTGTCGGCTCAAGCTGTCGCGGTCGCTGGCCCCGCCTTCCCGCCAGGGCGGGACGAGGCAAAGGAAGAAAGAATTTCATTTAATGTGGAACTTAAAGAAGGCGGCGCTCAAAAAATCGCTGTAATCAAAGTCATCAAGGAAGTTTTGGGTCTTGGCTTAAAGGAAGCTAAGGATTTAGTTGATGGCGCGCCGAAGACGCTTAAGGAAGGTATGAAAAAAGCCGAAGCCGAAGAGCTCAAAAAGAAAATAGAAGCGGCGGGTGGTAAAGTTGAGCTAAAATAAGGGGTCTGCTAGTATTCGGTCATGGAAATCCTAAGCAAGCTTTTCGGCAGTCCGACGCGCGTTAAGTTGATGCGCTTCTTTCTCTTTAATCCTGATAAAATTTACTCTAGCAAAGAGGCGGCCAGCCGCGCTCACGCTTTGCCGCGGGAAACGGAAAAGGAACTGCGAATTTTTGAAAAAGTCGGCTTTATTAAGCGTCGCGGTATTATTGAAACCGAATTAACAACTCGTCGGAATAAAAAACCGCTGGTCCGCCGCCGAAAAACTGTCGGCTGGACATTAGACCGGCTTTTTCCGTATCTCTTGCCTCTAAAAAATTTGATCATTAACACCACTTTGATTGACCACCGCGAAATGGTTCGCCGTTTGGCGCGCGCCGGCAGTTTGAAATTGGTGATTGCCGCCGGCGTTTTTATCCAAGAAGAGGAAAGCCGTTTGGACCTGCTCATTGTCGGTGATCACTTGAAAAAAACCGTTATTGGTCGGGTGGTGAAGGCGATGGAGTCGGAGATTGGCAAGGAGTTGCGTTATGTGATTTTGGAGACCTCGGAGTTCAAATATCGCGCCAGTATTTGCGATAAGTTGATTCGCGATGTGACGGATTATCCCCACCAGAAACTTTTGGATAAATTGGAACAGGAGAAAGAAGAATAGGGATTTGTGGATATCTCGCTTCCGCCCGTCTTCTTGTTTGTGGTAGAATGTAAGGGCCGAAACATTATCAATTTTAATAAATAATTTTTATGACTGAACCATGGAGCAATGTGCTGGTAGCGTCTTTTCAAGATGTTTGGTTAGGCGTTGCCGGTTTTTTGCCAAAATTAATCGTGGCCTTTGTCATTGTCGTCGTTGGTTGGATTGTCGGTGCGGTTTTGCGCAAATTGATTGTCCATTTGTTTAGAATTTTGCGAGTGGACAACATTCTGAAACAAGCAAAAGTTGAGCAGGTGGTCAATAAGGCGGGTTTCAATTTGGATTCCGGCCGCTTCATCGGCGGTTTGGCGGAGTGGTTTGTAATCGTGGTCTTTTTGGTGGCGGCTTTTGATGTGCTCGGCTTAAATCAAGTGACCGCCTTTCTTCAACAGGTGGTGTTGCTGTATTTGCCGCAGGTGATTGTGGCGGCCTTGATTCTCTTGGCGGCGGCGGTGATTGCCGAAGCGATGCAGAAAGTGATTGTCGGTTCCGCCAAAGCGGTTGGCGTTAAATTCGCCCATTTGGCTGGCACGATAACCCGCTGGGCGATTTGGGTTTTTGCCATCCTAGCGGCGTTGTTCCAATTGGGCATCGCGGCGGCTTTCATTCAGACCTTGTTCACCGGCATGGTGGTGGCGCTGGCACTGGCGCTCGGTTTGTCTTTCGGTTTGGGCGGCCAAGAAGCGGCGGCTCGTTATATTGAAAAGATTCGTCAGGAAATTGCCGAAAAGAAATAAAGTTTCTTTTGAAAAAAGTAAAAAGGCTAAACCTTAAGGTTTAGCCTTTTTAGTTACTACCCAAAACTTTTTGTTTTTGCTATCATAATTAAATATGGAACGGACATATATAAAAGAATTAAAAGAGAAGGTTGACGAATCTGCCTCATCGGCGGACAAAGTAAGAATCGCCGGCTGGGTAGATGTGCGGCGCGACCACGGCAAATTGATTTTTATTGATTTGCGCGATGTTACCGGAAAAGTCCAGATGGTGATTTTGCCCAATCATAAAGAGGCGCACGAATTGGCGCAAAAAGTTCGGCCCGAATGGGTGATTGAAGTGGTCGGCAAAGTCAACAATCGGCCGGAAAAATTGGTAAATAAAAACGAACCGAATGGTGAAATTGAAATAGAGGTTTTGGAATTGAAAGTTTTGAACGAAGCCGAAACTCCACCCATTGATATTTCTGGTGATGGTAAAGAGATAAATGAAGAAATGCGGTTAAAGTATCGTTATCTTGATTTACGAAGGCCACGGCTTCAGAAAAATATAAGAATTCGTTCCGAATTTGTTGACCGCGCCCGTCAGTATTTATTTAGCAAAGGTTTTACTGAAATTGAAACACCATATTTTACCAGTACAACACCAGAAGGTTCTCGCGACTTTGTTGTTCCAAGCCGAATGTATCCGGGAAAATTTTTTGCTTTACCCCAAAGTCCTCAGCAGTATAAGCAGCTTTTAATGGTGGCTGGTTTTGAAA
>Ga0156118_130_pt1 | contig 11863 bp, 9 predicted proteins | sample RifCSPlowO2_02_FD_107771 | JGI IMG/M metagenome (GOLD analysis project Ga0156118, IMG submission 107771) | Candidatus Taylorbacteria bacterium RIFCSPLOWO2_02_FULL_44_35
TAAAGTCAATGTTCTCATAACTGACAATATATAAGCATACGCTAAATTAAAAGTCAATATACACCTAAAAACAGCGACCGCTGTAAGTTAGTGTATGTGAGTATATGTGTATTGATTAAATAAAAAGAAAAATAAAAAAGCGGCGGAGCGATTGGAAATTGGGATACTTTGGTTGTATTCAAACCGCGGCCAAAGATATTGCCCGCTGATGAAGCGGTTAAAATCATAAACGAAAAACCGAGGAGAATCCTCGGCTATCACACTGCCTTTGAAGTCGCTTCGGCAACTGGTATTATTACAAGTATTAAAAGCGAAGGTGTCCTACTTCAGGGTGGAATTTAGCAACCCTCCCTGTTTATTGATCTACACCACTTTTCAATTCCCGACCAGAGCTTTTATTCGCTCCTCCATCGGCGGATGGGTCATAAAAAGTTTTGGCAGTCCGCGCAATGCTTTCGCGCCAAATGGGTTAGCGATAAAAAGGTGGGCGGTAGCGTTAGAAGCAACCTTCATTGGCGCTGAATAGCCAGAAATTTTTCGCAGAGCATTTGCCAGCCCTTCCGGATAACGAGTTAAAAGAGCGCCGGAGGCGTCTGCCAAAAATTCGCGTTTTCTTGAAATCGCCAATTGAATCAGGGTGGCAATAATCGGCGAAAGAACCATCAGAGCAATTCCGACAATCATTATGATTGATTGAAATTGTCCGCCCTTTCCACCGCTATCGCTGTGACCGCCAAACAATCTTGCGCGAACAAAAAAATCGGAAAGCAAAGTGAGAAAACCGACCAAGACCACCACTATTGTTTGTAGCAAAATATCGCGATTGCCAATGTGGGAGAGTTCATGAGCAATTACCCCTTCAAGTTCCGTTCGGTCTAACATTCCCAAAAGTCCAGTCGTTACCGCCACAACAGCGCGCTCTTTGTTTCTACCAGTGGCGAAAGCGTTGGGCGCTTGGTCTTCAATCACAAAAATTCTCGGTTTCGGCAAGCCGGCGGTAATCGCTAAATTTTCCACAATGTTATGGAGGTCGTGAAATTCCGTTTCCGAGGCCTGTCGCGCCCGAGTCAATTTCAAGACAATTTTATCGGAAAACCAATAACTGCCGACATTGGAAAAAATGCTGAACAAAACAGCAAAATACAAAATCCCCGGGTCATTGTAGTAATAGGACAAGAACCAACCAATAGCTACAATCACGCCAAAAAACACAGCCATCAACAGCCAGGTCTTGCGGATATTTGAAGATTGATGGGTATAAAGTGTCATTCCTAAAATTTCACTTGGACGGGTTCTTTGGCTGCCTGTTCGTCGGCCTCCAGTTCAAAGAATTCCATCGCCGAGAATTTGAAGACGCCGGCAATAAGATTACCCGGGAAAACTTGAATGGCGGTATTGAGATCGCGGACATTGCCGTTGTAGAAACGGCGCGCCGCTTGAATTTTGTTTTCGGTGTCGGAAAGTTCGGTTTGCAAAGCCAAGAAATTTTGATTGGCTTTCAATTCCGGATAGGCCTCGGCGATGGCAAAAACCGATTTCAAAGCGCCCGCTAAACTCATTTCCGCTTTGCCTTTTTCTTCTAAACTACCTGCGCCCATCGCCGCCGCCCGGGCCTGGGTTACTTTTTCAAACGCCGTTTGCTCGTGAGTCGCGTAACCTTTGACCGTATTAATTAAATTGGGAATCAAATCATAACGACGCTTAAGCTGAACATCAATATCCGCCCACGCTTCCTTGGCGCGATTCACCAGAGAAACAAAGTGATTATAAGCGGCAATTGCCCAAATCACCACCACCGCCATAACACCTAAAATTATGTAGAGAGTAAGCATAGTTTAAAGTTAATAATAATGGGGTAAAGTATAACATTATAAATTCCAAGTTCCAATAATCAAGCTCCAAACAAATTTCAATATTTAATATTAAAAAATTAATTATTGTTTGGAATTTGGAACTTGTGATTTGGAACTTTAGATAAAAAACTTCTCCTATGTATAGGGCACAAACCAAACTTGCCAATGGCGCGATAATGTTCCTTTGTGCCATATCCTTTATGTTTTTCAAAACCATATTGCGGATATTTTTTCGCTAGCCGAATCATCAAATGGTCGCGCGTAACTTTAGCGACAATGGAAGCCAAAGCAATTACCGGAATTTTTTCGTCACCTTTGATAATTGTTTTTTGATTTTTAAAAATCTCCGGCGCGCGCAAACCGTCGTCTAAAAAAATTTCGCTGTTGGTGGGAACGGCGAGTCGAGCTAGCGAACGCACCGTGGCAATTCGCAAGGCCCACGCCAGCCCTCGTTTGTCTATCATGATATGGCTGACAAAAGAAACAGAAAAATCAAGAGCGCCTCGCTGCCGCTCGGCGCAGATAATTTCAAACCACCCCTCTCTTTGTTTTGCCGAAAGTTTTTTGGAATCGCGGATTTTACCCAAAGATATCAAGGCCTCGCCTTTGTTATAAAGGCGAGGCCTTTGTTTCTGTATCAAAACCCCAACCGCCACTGGTCCGGCAAGCGGCCCCCTGCCCACTTCATCTATACCAACAATATATTTCATTTATACAAAAAAATAATACCGCCAGAACCTGAAAATTTTTACACGCGTCGGAGCCCACCCCGCTTCGGGGAAGGGTAAAGCGGAAAAAATTTTAAGGTTTTGGCAGTATGACTTCACTCAAAGTGATATAATAGCGTTATGGAAAAGTTTGTCCATTTACATATTCACAGTCATTATTCTTTGCTTCAGGCCCTGCCGAAAATCCCTGACTTGATTGCCGCCGCCAAGAAAAATGATATGTCGGCTTTGGCTTTGACCGACAATGGTAATCTTTACGGAGCTATTGAATTTTATAAGGCCTGTAAAAAAGAAAATATTAAACCGATTATCGGCGTAGACGCTTATGTCGCAACCCGTACTCGTTTTGACAAGCAAGCCGGCGTAGACAATCGCCGCGCGCGGTTGGTTTTGCTCGCCGAAAATCTTACTGGCTACAAAAATTTGATTAAACTCGTCACCTATTCTCATTTGGAAGGTTTTTATTACAAACCGCGAATTGACCGAGAGCTTCTAGAAAAATACCACGCGGGGTTGGTAGCGCTTTTGCCGTCTTTTTCCAGCGAAGTGTCGCTGGCGCTGAAAAATCGCGATAAGGAAAAAGCCGAGACGACGGCAAAGTGGTATAAAAAAATCTTCGGCGAAGATTGTTATCTGGAAATTACTTGCCATCCGGAAATCGACGGGCATAAGGAACTGATAGAGAAAATTGTCGTTCTGGGCAAGAAACTAAAAATGCCGCTCGCCGCTGCTCATGATGTTTATTATATTTCTCCCGATGATAAAAAAGCCCGCGAGACCTTATTGTCGGTTCAGAACGGTTCGGATCGCGGCGAGCGGCATGCTTTCGACGGCGACGGCGATTTTTCATTCATTTCGGCGGAACAGATGGTGGAATATTTTGCCGATTTGCCCGAGGCACTGGCTGGCACGAACACCATTGTTGAAAAATGTAATCTGGAAATTCCGCTGGGTCAGTGGGTCTTTCCTGAATTTAAATTATCTAATGGCGAAATGCCGGATGAAGCTCTGGGAAAAATCGTAGCGGCTGGTTTTGAAAAGCGCGGTATGACAAAAACCGCTGAACTTAACAAGCGAGTTGAATACGAACTCAAAGTTATCAGGGACAAGGGCTACGCGCCATATTTTTTGGTGGTCAGCGACCTGTTGCGTTTCGCTCACGAAAATAAAATTCTAACCACCATCCGCGGTTCAGTCGCCGGCTCGTTGGTCACTTTTCTTGCTGGCATCACCAACGTTAATCCAATTGAATACAAACTGCCTTTTGAAAGATTTTTGAATCCCGAACGACCGAGCGCGCCCGATATTGACATGGATTTCGCCGACAATCGTCGCGATGAAATGATTGCCTACGCCAAGCAAAAATACGGTGCCGATAAAGTCGCGCAAATCGGCACTTTCGGCACCATGATGGCTCGAGGCGCGGTGCGCGATGTGGCTCGAGCGCTTGGTTTTGAATATGCGGTCGGCGACAAAATTTCTAAAATGATTCCCTTCGGCTCGCAAGGTTTCCCGATGACTTTGGAACGGGCGCTGGAAATGATGTTAGAACTAAAAGCGCTTTACAAAAATGATAAAGAGGTCAAAGAAATTATTGACTTAGCAAAAAAAATTGAGGGTTGCGCTCGGCATATTTCCGTTCACGCCGCCGGCGTGGTCATCGCGCCTCAGCCGCTGATTGAATACACGCCACTCCAATATGACCCAAAGGGCGAGGGTAAAATTATCACCCAATACGATATGTATGCGATAGAAGAAGCGGGCTTGTTAAAATTTGATTTTCTCGGCATCAAAAATTTGGCGATTCTCGCCGACGCTGCCGAACGGGTGGAAAAATTGGAAGGTAAAAAAATAGACATTGAAAATATTCCGCTCAACGATAAAAAAACTTTTGAAATGCTGGCTAGAGGCGAGACCGCCGGCTTATTCCAATTGAACGGCGACGCCATGACCAAATTCTTGATTGACCTCAAACCGACCAATATCAACGATATCAATGTTATGGTGGCACTGTTTCGGCCCGGCCCGATGAAAAATATTCCCGAATACATTGCCCGCAAGCATAAACAAAAACCGGTGGTTTACATGCACCCGAAGATGGAAAAGTATTTGAAAGAATCCTACGGCATCTTGGTTTATCAGGAAGACATTATGTTCACCGCTTTGGAACTGGCCGGCTACACTTGGAAAACAGTGGATAAATTACGTAAAGCCATTGGTAAAAAAATTCCCAAAGAAATGACCGAGCAGCACGAAATTTTCGTTGAGGGTTGCCAGAAACATTCGGCTATCGGTCAAGACAAAGCGGAAAAAATTTGGGATTTGTTTGAACCGTTTCAAGGTTACGGTTTCAACAAAGCTCACGCCGCTTCCTACGGCAAGGTCGCCTATCAAACCGCTTATCTCAAAGCCAATTTTCCGGCAATTTATATGTCGGCGGTGCTAACAGCTGACTCCGGCGATGTGGAAAAAATCGGCGAGACCATTGCCGAGTGTAAGAGAATGGGTATACCAGTTCTGCCGCCGTCGGTCAACGAGAGCTTTAGCCAGTTCACAGTTATCAGACATCAGACATCGGAAATCCGAAATCTGAAATCCGAAATCCGATTTGGGTTAGTAACAATTAAAAATTTCGGGCAGGGTGTGTCCACGGCGATTATTGAAGAGCGCAAGCGCGCCGCCGTTGCTGGCGTGGGGCAAGCCGGCCGGTTCAAGTCGCTAGGAGATTTCCTAACGCGAGTGCAAGACAAAAATTTGAATAAAAAATCGCTGGAGGCGCTAATCAAGGCCGGCGCGTTGGATGAATTCGACGAACGCAACGCGATGCTTGCCAACATTGAAAACCTGCTGGAGTACAATCGTGAGTGTTCGCGAACGTCGGCCAATCAAGATTCGCTTTTTGGCGCCTTTCAGGACGCCGCTATTCCCGACTTGCGTTTGGAATCCGCACCAGCCGCCACCGCCGCTGAAAAATTGGTTTGGGAAAAAGAATTATTGGGTCTTTATATTTCCGGCCATCCTCTAGACAAGTATCGCGAAAAATTGGAAAAGCGCGAGATGAATATCAGACGTGTTAAAGAAGAATTGCGCGAGGGCATGGAAGCAGTTATCGCCGGCATCGTGGAAGAAGCCCGAACGATTATCACCAAAAGCAACGACCAAATGATGTTCGCCCGACTTGCCGATTTCACCAGCTCAATTGAGGTAGTGATTTTCCCGCGGGTTTTCAGCAATTACAAAAAAGTTCTGCTGCCGGAAAAATTATTGGCCATCAAGGGCAGAATTTCCAACCGTAACGGTGTCATATCCCTCATCGCGGAGAAAATAAAGGAGTTGAATTAGTCGCAAAACTCTTTCTCGGGCATTCCTTTGTCGGAGCACGGATATTTTTTTACTAAAAAATTCCTCGTGCTCGCGCCAGTCGCGCTCGCAAGTCTCCGCCAAAGTAACACCCTCAACGAGTTTTGCATTTATTATACCAAAACAAATCTATACGGCTTCGTGGCCCATTCGGAACCGGCGTAGGCGATGCCGACCCGCGGCAATTTTTTGATATGCCAAACTTTTTTGCCGCGGCGGAAGCGGAAACCGCGGTCTTCAAACCAAAGACCAACTGCCGGCGCGGCGATTTTGCCGTTTAATTTTTTATCAATACCCAATTCTTTAGTAAGTTTACCGGGACCTTTCAAATTGCCAGCCCCGCGAATCAAAATCGCCGCTGGGTAGTCCTTTTTACCAACGACAACATTCAGCATCCAATACATGCCGTAGACAAAATAAACATAGAGGTGGCCGGCGTCGCCGAACATTACTTGATTGCGCGTCGTCTTGCCGCGGTAAGCGTGGGAAGCGCGGTCAGCAAAACCATTATAAACCTCCACTTCATTTATCGGCAAAGCTGTCTCCTTGCCATCCCGCGTTCTGACCAAATATTTACCGAGCAACGCCCGACCGACTTTGAGCGCCGGCCTATCAAAAAATTTTGGTTCTAGGATAACACGCATAACATGGTCAAATTCTTCAATAATTTTCTCAGTATTCTAATAGTATACTCCAAATCGCTTTTTTTAGTATCTTTGCCTAAGGAAAAACGAATGGCGGAAGTAGCCCGACGAGAATCGCCGCCAAGGGCCTTAATAACATAGGATTCACGCTCATTTTTGAGACAAGCGCTTTTAGTGGCAACAGCAATGCCGGCGGCGTCCAGTCGGAGCGCCAAAAATTCCGCCTCTACATTGGGAAAAGAAAAATTGATGTTGTTTGGCAGACGCACCTGGCGATTACCATTCAAAATCGCCTCGGGAATTTCCTTTTCAATTTCAGTAATGAAGAAATCGCGAAGCGATACTAGCCGTTTTGATTCTTTTTCGCGATTTTTCTTGGCTAATTTTAATGCTTCGGCCAATCCAATAATCGCCGGCAGATTTTCCGTACTTGGCCGCAAGCCATTTTCCTGACCGCCACCGAACATCAGCGACTTTAAATTCACGCCACGGCGAATGAAAAGCGTGCCAACGCCAAACGGCCCGTAAATTTTATGGCTGTCAACGGTAATCAAATCAGCGCCAAGCGTTTCTTTTTCGCAATTCAAATAAAGCAGCGCTTGACTGGCATCCGTATGAAAAATTACTGAATCAGATAAAATTTTGGAAATTTCGCGAATTGGTTGAACTGCCCCAATTTCGCTATTGGCATAACCGACGGAAACCAAGGCCGTATTCGGGCGCAATGCCTTTTCCAAAGTTTTTAATTCCAAAATTCCCTCGCCATTCACCGGCAGATAATCCACTTTCACACCTCGTTTTTCCAATTCACGAAAACATTCTAAAATTGAAGAATGTTCAATGGCAGTGGTAATGGCATGCCCGCCGGCGCCAATCGCGCCAAAGATTGCCAAATTGTTTGATTCTGTCCCGCCCGAGGTAAAAATTATTTCTTCGGGCCGCGCGCCGAAAAACGCCGCCGTTTTTCGGCGCGCTGTCTCCAATTTTTTCTTTGCCTTCACGCCCTCCTGATGAATAGAACTGGGATTGCCAACCTCTTTTGCGGTAGTAGCCGCGTAATCCAAATAAATTCGGTTTTTCATAAGGCAAAATTACCATATTTCCACAGATTGGCAAAACTCGTTGAGGGTGTTTCTTGATCTTCTCACTTACACTTAATTTATCCTATAGGAAATAATAAGTGTATGCAACTTCGGCTTAAAACCTTAAATTTTTTAACTGATCCCAATTTTCCTCCGCACTAATTCCATTTTCTTCGCGGCGCGAGCGCGAGCGCGAGCGCCGCCGATTTTCAAAATTTCCCGCACGACATTTTTATCTCTCGCCAAAACTTCTCGCTTCGCTCGAAGTGGCTTCATAAAAATCGTTAGGTCAGCGATCAGGGCTTCTTTGAGATGCTGATATTTTCCCTGCTTTTCTTCATAGAGCGCTTCCAGCGACTTTTGGTCGCGGAAAAGCGAATGAATAGCAAAAACATTCTTCGGTAAACCTGAACCAGAATCGGTCACAATGGACATCACCAAACGCCGGATTTCCTCGTCACCAATGAAAAGTGGAATTACATTACCATAACTCTTACTCATTTTCTGACCATCAATACCTAGTATAGTTTTCACATTTTCCAAAATCAAAGCCGTCGGTAATTTGAACGACTGCGAAAAATCCCCCACTTTGGCTTTATCAAAAACCCGATTAAATTTTTCTGCTGTGTCCCTCGCGTATTCCACATGTTGTTTTTGATCGGCCCCCACCGGCACCACATCGCTATCCTGAATCAAAATATCTGCCGCCATCAGCATTGGATAATCAAAAGTGCCCACCGAGACCTCTTTGCCTTTCGCCACCGCGTCTTTGTAAGCGTGCGCCCGTTCCAAATACGGCACCGTCGTCAAGCAATTAAAAATCCACGCCAGTTCGCAAACCTCCGGCACATCCGATTGCTTGAACAAGGTCGTCTTTTGAGGATCCAGACCAATAGCCAAATAATCCAGAGCTACATTCAAACTATTTTCCGCCAATTCCTCGGCATCTTGAAGCGTGGTCAAAGCGTGATAATCGGCGATAAAAATATACGACTCGTATTCATCCTGTAAATCCACGAATTGTTTCATCGCGCCGAAATAATTGCCGATATGCGACCGCCCCGTTGGCTTCACCCCCGATAGCATAATCTTTTTCATAAGTTAATACTATCAAAAACATTAATCTCTGCCAATCCCCCGCATCCGTCAAATTATTATTTTCAGCATAATCCCGCGATAGCAAATTTAGGTTGATTTGATAAATCAGCTGCCGCTTTTTGTTTGGAGAATTTTAGACAGGCGGCAATACTCGCAATCTTTATCACCGCAAGATTTTTTCCAAAATGACAAATCCAAAATTTCGCGACTGGCGATTTTGATAATTTTTAATAATTCCCTCGCCTCTTCATCAATTATTTCAAAAACCTCCCGTTTGTATTTGCCACTCTCCATTGGCTGGATAAAATCAAGAGTCGCGCTTTTGAGCCGCCAATGCTTGGCGCCGTCAACCAGTAATTTGTAAAAAACCAGCTGGCGTTTGTAATTGCCGTCGCTGTTTTTCGTTTTACCTTCAATTTCATTTCGGCTCTTCGGCTTTCCAGTTTTATAATCCACAACATTTATTTCATCGCCAGCCAACAATTCCACCTTGTCCAGTTTACCGTTAAGAAAGATTTCTTTGCCACCGCCGATTTCCATCGGCACACCGTCAATTTTATACTCGTTCCAGATAGCGCGTGGAAAATTCCAAGCTTTGAGATAACCAGCCAATTCTTTTCTGCCAACCGCCAGCGCCGCCCGAAAATCGCGTTCGCCCAGATGTGTCCGATAAAGATAATTCTCAAATAGTTTAATGGTTTCTTTCACTGAAATATCTTCTTCGCGGGCGTAAGCGTCAAAATAATTTTTTAATGCTCCATGAATCGCCGAGCCGTAAAGCAGGGGTGCGGTCTGCGATTGCGGCAAGCGAATTAAGTCCACAAAAAAATAGTGCCACGGACATTGCAAATAATTGTTTAAATGAGTAATCGACAAACCGCGTTCCAAAAAAAGCGCGTCTAAGTATGATTTATCAGCAAGTAGTTTGGGCCGCGGCAAGGGTCGAACGAGAGGGATTTGCCGGTTGAACAGCAAGATTTTTTCCAAATACAGTTCGCCAATCTCAACAATAAAACACGAGGGTAAACGCTCACGATTATCTTCGCCTTGCCGGTGGTGGACAATAATTATTTCCCGCCGCGCCCGTGTCAGTGCCACATAAAACAGACGCCGCTCATCTTCGTTCTCGTAATTTTTTTCGCTTGCCTCGCTGACAAACGGGCCACCAGAAATCGGCAAATCAAAATCATTGCGGCGCCGGCGCCCGCCCCAAACGCCGTCATTGGCGTGGAGAATAAAAACCGTGTCAAATTCTAGACCCTTAGCGCGATGAGCGGTCATGATCGCCACTCCCTTTAGGGCGGGCACCTCGGCTAAAATTGCTATTTCGTGTTTCTTCGCTTCCGTTAAGTGTTTTAGAAAGTTAACAACGGTCGCTTGTTTTTCTCGTTCGGCAAATCTTTCCACCGTGCGGAGCAAGGCCTCAAAAAGCGGCAAGACCTCCGTCGCGTCGGGTAATGCCATCAGCCGAGGACGGAAACCGGACTCATCGGCAATTTGATTAAAACCCCAAACCAACGGTTCGTTTTTTGCTATTCGATTAAAACGAGCGAGCTGATTAGCAAAATTTTTAAACACCGGGTCGTGTTGCAAGACGGCCAAAATCGGCTGCCGTTTTTTTCTGGCGGTTACCAATAAAAGAAAGATTTCGTGAGGCGGTAAATTTAAAAAATCAAAAAATAAAATTTTACCTAAAAATTCATCGGTGGGTTCAATCACCGCTTGAAGAAATTGTAAGAAAGAATCAAGTCGCACATGGGAAAGCGCATCGGCGCCGGAAAAGCGCGCCGTCGGCACGCCAGCAAGCATTAGGGATCGTTCCAGCGGCTCGGCATCTTTGTTTTCGCGTGTCAAAACCGCGATTTTTTCCGGCGGCGCGCCGGCGGCGATTCTTTTCTTCACTTCTTGGACAATAAAATTTCTCTCATCTTCTCGCGCTCCCAATTCAGCTACAGCAATCTTCGAAAACGAACCGGCACTTTTTTGAGCAAGCAACAAACGCGGCGCCCCACCAAAAATCGGATTATTAATTATCAGTGCCTGCGCCGCGTCAAGAATTTTTTGGTGAGAGCGATAATTTTGCGTTAAAGAAATCAATCGCGCTTTCGGATAAAGTCGCTGAAAATACAAGAAATTTTCCAGTGAAGCGCCCTGAAACCGATAGATTGCCTGCTTATCGTCGCCGACAATAAATAAATTCGGATTGATGTCGTAAGAACAAAGCAGTTCCAGCAAGCGATTCTGGGCATTGTTGGCGTCTTGGTGCTCATCAGCCAAAATATATTGCGTTTCTTCCCAAATTCTCAACAAAAAATCTTTGTCGCGCTCCAGTACCCGCACCGTTTCCATAATCATATCTTCGTAATCATAAAGCCGTTTCTTCGCCAACTTTTTTTCATAAGCCAGGTAAACTCGCGCCAGTTCTTTGGTTTTTTTCACCCCCTGTTCGGCGGCAAGTTTTTTAAATTTCTCTGGCGAAATATTTTCCCGTTTGAGTTCTTTAATGGCAACGAGGCATTTGGCGACATAATAATCCGGAGCGTTTCTCGGCCGGAGGATTTTTAATTTTGTCTCGTCAATAACTTCTTGCATCACCCGCCGCGCTTCCAAATCCTCCATATGCTCGGCGCCGATAATCCGAGGGAATCTATCGGGATAGGTTTTGATAAGATTATTTGCAAAGCTGTGAAAGGTTTCAATTTTGACCCGATAAGCAACTGGTCCGATGATTGCTGAAAGTTTTCGGCGCATCGCCATCGCGCCCGAATCGCTAAAAGTCAAAGCTAAAATCGCGTCCGGCGGTGTGTCAGTTTTTTGCAAAATACTAGCAATGCGCAAAGTCAGCACCGAGGTTTTGCCCGTCCCCGGACCAGCCACCACGAATACCGGCCCCTCAATCGCTTCCACCGCTTCCTTTTGCTCGGCATTCAATTGTCGATAAAGTTTGTTGAATTCCGACTCATCTCGCATAAGCGGATTATAGCAGAAAACTATCTCATTTTTACCAAATCCCCAGTTCTAACTCTAAGCGCAACACTTGAGTAAAATGTGTTGCATGAAGGAATACAAGCATTTGTCGGAAGGCGACAGATTATCAA
>Ga0156118_110_pt1 | contig 11649 bp, 5 predicted proteins | sample RifCSPlowO2_02_FD_107771 | JGI IMG/M metagenome (GOLD analysis project Ga0156118, IMG submission 107771) | Candidatus Taylorbacteria bacterium RIFCSPLOWO2_02_FULL_44_35
CTATCTTTTTTATATTCAATGATGATAAAAGCTTTATTCTCAAGGTCAAAACACAAAGTATCAATCCTCAAATTTTTTAGATAAAATTGCGAAGACACATACTCTAATTTGAAAACTTCACTTAAGTTTAATTCGGTAAGCCTTTGAATATCTTTTTCCAAAATAATCCCTTTCTCTTTAACCTTCTCTAGCTTGTCATTTTTTATTTTAAAAATCACCATATTTTTTGATTAAACCACTAACACCCAAACCCTACCACTTTTTGGCAAGAGTTCTGAAGAGCAAAATTATTTTCTTTTCTTTTCATAGACAGGTCATTTGTAAACCAATCTATATTCAATTGTCAAGTGATTGTAAACCTACACCTCCACTTCCACTTCCACTTCGGGGTCGGTTTTTTCGGTAGCGTGAAGGGCTTCAATCATTTTGGCTTTGGGACTGCCTTTGAAACCGGTGCCAGCCGGAATCAATCGGCCGATGATGACATTTTCCTTGAGGCCGGCAAGCGGGTCTTTGTAACCGCGAATGGCGGCGTTAATGAGCACGCGAGTAGTATGTTGGAAAGAAGCGGCCGAGAGAAAACTCCTGCGTGACAGCGACACTTCGGTTATGCCCATAATCACCGGTTCGGCTTTGGCTTCTTCGCTACCTTTTTCTTTCGCCAATTTGTTGGCCTCTTCCAAATCACCGACACTGACAATATCACCGGGCGAATAATCGGTATCGCCTTTTTCTTTAATCCGGCGGCGCGAGAACATCTGCCGGACGATGACTTCAATGTGTTTGCGGGAGACGGTTTCGCCCTGCAATTCGTAAAGTTTGCTAACTTCGGCGATGATGTAATCCTGGGTTTTTTCTTTGCCGGCGTATTTGAACAATTCTTCTAAATCAGCCGAGCCGTCGGTTAAAATCTGGCCCTTTTCCACTTGCTCGCCAACTTTAACCAAAACCATTCTCTTGAAATGAACGGGGTATTCAATCGGGTTGCGCTTTTTGCTTGCTGTTTTTCCGCCGACATCAGGCAAAACAACAATGATTTTTTCTTTGTCCACATTTTTAATTTCCGAAACCGCGCCGGCGACGCAGGAAACCACCGCCGGATTTTTCGGGCTGCGTTTTTCAAACACTTCTTCCACCCGCGGCAAACCTTGAGTGATATCGCCGCCAACCGAAGCCGTACCACCGGCGTGGAAAGTCCGCATCGTCAGCTGGGTGCCCGGCTCACCGATAGCTTGCGCCGCCACCGTCCCGACCGCCTCACCTAAGTCCACTAACTTATTCCTGCCTAAATCCAAACCATAACAAGCGGCGCAAATGCCATGAATCGTCCGGCAAACAAGCGGCGAGCGCACCAACCCTTCCGAGACGCCCGCTGCATCTACCAATTTAGCGTCAGATTTGGAAAGCAGGTGTCCTTTTTTAAACAAAACTTTACCGGCCGAATTCTTAACATCTTCTGCCAAAATCCGACCGCGGATATTTTTGGCAATGGGAATTTCCATACCGGTCGCACTGGCGCGACGAATTAAAAAACCTTCCTTAGTGCCACAGTCATCTTCAGAAATAATGGCATCTTGAGCAACATCAAACAACCGCCGCGTTAGATAACCGGCTTTAGCAGTGTTCAGGGCAGTATCGGTTAAACCTTTGCGCGAACCGTGAGTAGTGATGAAATATTCAATTGGATTCAATCCTTCTTTAGCCGAAGAAATAACTGGGAATTCAATGGTCTCACCGGCGGTATTTTGAATCAAACCTTTCATACCGGCCATTTGAGTGATTTGCGACATGGAACCGCGAGCGCCGGAAAAAACCATATCATAGACCGGGCCGGATTTGTCCAAATAATCGGGAATCATTTTTTCAATCTCTGATTTAGCGCCGTGCCAGATTTCAATATTCTTGCGGAATCGCTCGTCGCGAGACAGTAAACCATTGTTGAATTGCTCCAAAACTTCAGCCGATTTGGCTTTAGCTTTTTCAATAACTTCTTTTTTCTTTTCCGGCACTTTAACATCGTCAATGCCCCAAGTAATACCGGCATAGGTGGTGTATTTAAAACCGAAATTTTTTATCTTGTCCATTATTTCTGGAATCCGCTCAACGCCATAGCGGTTAAGCATGTCATCAACCAAAATCGACAGGCTTTTTCTCTCAATCTCCTTATTAATGTAAGGATAATCCGACGGCAAAATGCTATTGAACAGTAACCGACCGATTGAGGTCTCAAACGGCCTGCTGGCAAATTCATCGTATTTTTCTTTTTCCGTGCCTAACACCTTGATTTTCGCCCGAAAATCCACCTCGCCGAAATCAAAAGCGGTAATAGCGCTGTTTGGACTCGGAAAAATTTTCCCTTCGCCTTTTTTACCCGGAATAATTCTGGTCATCCAGTAACAACCCAGCACAATATCCAAAAGTTTGGCGCTGATGACCGAATCGCCGCTGCCCGGCTTCAAAATGTTTTTGTCGGCCGCCATTATTTCCCGCGCTTCCAATTGCGCTTCTTCGGACAATGGCACATGAACGGCCATCTGGTCACCGTCAAAGTCGGCGTTGAAAGCGTGACAAACCAGCGGGTGAACTTGGATAGCGCTACCCTCAATCAAAACCGGTCGAAACGCCTGAATGCCGAGTCGGTGCAAAGTCGGCGCCCGGTTGAGCAAAACATATTTGTCCTTAATTACTTCCTCCAAAATCGCCCAGACCTCCGGAATATCATCTTCAATTAAGCGATTGGCGCCGCGGATGTTGAAAGCCAATTCGCGGCGAATCAATTCGCCAATGATAAATGGCCGAAATAATTCCAACGCCATCAATTTCGGCAAGCCGCATTGGCCTAATTTTAAATCAGGGCCGACGACAATCACCGACCGACCGGAATAGTCCACCCGTTTGCCAAGCAAGTTGCCGCGCAACAATCCCCGCTTGCCTTTTAAATTGTCGGCCAATGATTTTAACGGCCGACGCTGGACCTGGCTTATCATTCCGCCGGAAGAACTGCCGTGACGGATAGAATTATCAATCAAAGAATCAACCGCTTCTTGCAAAATTCTTTTCTCGTTGCGCAAAATCACGTCCGGCGCACTGATTTCCAATAATTTTTTCAAGCGGTTGTTGCGATTAATCACTCGCCGGTAGAGATCGTTGACATCAGAAGTGGCGTAACGGCCGCCATCCAGCGGCACCATCGGCCGAAGAGCCGGCGGAATTACCGGAATACGAGTCAAAAACATCCACTCGGGACGAATCTTGGAGCGAATCATCGAGCGCACTAAACTCAAACGTTTTTGCAATTTCTCACGGTCAGCCGCTGTGGTATTCTCCAGTTCCCCAACCAACATCTCCTTCAACGCTTCCATATCCACCGCTTTGCAAAGATTGTAAATCGCTTCGGCACCAATTGACGCTTCAAACAGAGTGCTATAACGAATGGCAAATTGATGATAGGCAACTTCGTCTAAAACCGCGCCAATCTGGAGGCTGTCAATATCTTGCTTAACAGCAAGCAATCGTTCCTTAAGCGCCGCCCGTTCTTCTTCTTTATGAATTTCTTTGATTTTATTTTTGTATTCGGCGTCAACCTCTTTCAACACCCGGGTCCGTTCGTTTTCGGAAACACCGACAATTATATAACCGGCGAAATAGATGACTTTTTCAATGTCGCCAGCCGGAATGCCCAAAATCAAACTGATGCGGGATGGCAGGCTTCGCAAAAACCAAACATGACCGACCGGCGTCGCCAATTCAACATGGCCCATTCGTTCCCGTCGAACAATGGCGCGAGTAATTTCCACCCCGCATTTATCGCAGACAATGCCTTTGTAGCGAACACCTTTGTACTTGCCGCAATAACATTCAAAATCCTTGTCGGGACCGAAAATTTTCTCATCGAATAAACCGTTTTTTTCACTGCGTTGAGTCCGATAGTTAATCGTCTCCGGCTTGGTTACTTCACCGTAAGACCACTCCTTGATTTTTTCCGGCGAAGCCAGCTTGAGCAAAATAGAATTAAAATCCGTTTTAGCTTCAAAATTCTTGGCCATATTTTTATTTTATTAATTCGACATCGAGCGCTAAACCGCGCAAATTGTTAAGCATGACATTAAAGGAAGCCGGCACATTGGCTTGGGTAATCCGGTCACCGCGAACAATGGCGTCAAAAGCCGCCGCCCGACCCAGAATATCATCCGATTTGAAAGTCAAAATTTCGCGCAAAGTATAAGCCGCACCGTGACCCAAGAGCGCCCAAACCTCCATTTCGCCAAAGCGCTGACCACCACCTTGAGCTTTACCGCCCAACGGCTGTTGAGTAATCAAAGAGTAAGAACCAATAGAACGCATGTGGATTTTATCTTCCACCATGTGATGGAGCTTCATCATATACATATAACCAACGGCAATTTCTTGGTCAAAGGCCTCGCCGGTGCGACCATCGTAAAGTTTCATTTTACCATTGTCTTGGAAACCGGCTTGTCGGAGTTCGGCTTTGATTTCTCCGTCAGTCGCGCCGGCGAATGGCGGCACCACCGCTTGATAGTTTAAAGTATGGGCCGCCAATCCCAAGTGAAGTTCCAAAATCTGACCTAAGTTCATACGCGACGGCACACCAAGCGGCGTCAGGATTACATCAATCGTGGTACCATCAACCATATAAGGCATATCTTCGGCCGGCAAAATTCTGGAAATAACACCCTTGTTGCCATGCCTACCGGCCAACTTGTCGCCAACCGACACTACTCTAAATTGCGCCACTTCAATGTGAATTCTTTTGATAATTCCCGATTCTAATTTATGACCCTGCTCCCGAGAGAAAATTTTAACACTGATTACTCGGCCGCGCTTGCCATTTTCCAAACGTTTGGAAGTGTCTTTAACATCTCGGGCTTTTTCACCAAACAGCGACCGCAACAATCGTTCCTCCGGCGTCAATTGCGATTCGCTTTTCGGTGTGATTTTGCCGACTAAAATGTCGCCGGGTCGGACTTCAGCGCCAATCATTACTATTCCTTCTTCATCAAGATTTCTGAGTTTCGCTTCACCAACATTCGGAATATCGGGCGTCGTTACTTCCGGACCCAATTTGGTCTCGCGGACATTGACAACAAACTCTTCAATATGAATGGAGTTGAACTTGCTTTCTTTGACCAATCGTTCGGAAATAATAATCGCATCCTCGTAGTTAGCACCTGACCAAGACATGAATGCTACCAAAACATTATGTCCCAAAGCCAACGCTCCTTTGTCAGTGCAGGAAGAATCGGCGAGGATGTCATCTTTCCTGACTTTCTGCCCAACAGAAACTGCTGGTCGCTGATGAAAAGCCGTCATACCGTTGGTGCGAGAAAAATTGACCAGTGAAAATTCTACATCCTTGTCTTTATCGTTTCTAATTTTTATTTTTTTGGCATCGGTATAAACCACTCTGCCGGCGAAAGGCGAGAGTAACAGCCGACCGGAATCAATTGCCGCCCGTTCCTCAATGCCGGTGGCAACTAGCGGTGTTTCCGGAAGTAAACAGGGCGTCGCTTGTTTTTGCATATTAGAACCCATCAATGCCCGGTTAGCATCATCATGATTCAAGAAAGGAATAAGCGAGGTGGCGATAGAGAACGCCTGATTAGTAGAAACATCAATGTAATCAATTTCTTCTTTTTTGACCACGCCGGGCACACCGTTGATTCTGACCTCCACTTCGTCAGTCAAAATTTTGCCGGTTGCGTCGCTCGCCACAGCAGCATGGGCAATGTTGAAATTTTCTTCTTCCAGGGCATTCAGATATTTTATTTCGCCGGTTATTTTGCCTTTTTCCACCTTACCGTAAGGTGTCTCAATCATGCCGAAATTATTAATGCGGGCATACATTGATAAACGGAGAATGAGACCGATATTCGGACCTTCGGGTGTATGAATGGGACAAAGCCGGCCGTAGTGGGAAGGGTGAACGTCACGCACTTCAAAACCAGCGCGCTCGCGCGTCAAACCGCCGGGCCCCAAAGCCGAAAGTGTGCGCAAGTGTTCGATCTCCGCCAAGATATTGCTTTGATCCATAAACTGCGACAGCGGATTGGTGGTGAAAAATTCTTTAATCCGCGCCTGCAGTGGTTTAGGTGAAATAAATTGAAGCGGCTGGCTGACATCGGGGTCAATGGTGGACATCCGGTCTTGGATATTTCTTTTCATCTGGGTCAAACCAACCCGAACTTTTTGCTGAAGCATTTCGCCGACATAACGAACGCGCCGCGAACCTAGGTGGTCAATGTCATCCTCGGTTGCCCCCGGCGTAACATTTAAAAGAGTGATATTATTGATTATCGTCACCGCATCATCAAGCGAAATCGTCCGGCGGTCAGTGTCTTTACCTTCCGTTGGCTTACCGAAACGTTTGTTGAATTTGAATCGGCCGACTTTGGACAAGTCATAGCGGTCGGCACTGAAAATCCCTTTGACAAATTCCTTAGCGTTCTCCACGGTACCAATTTCACCATCGCGCATCCGTTTATGGATTTCAATAAACGATTCGTCAGTGATTTTGGCGTGGTCTTTAGCAAGTGACGCTTCAATAAAAACTTTCGCCGTTTCATTGCCTACAAAAAGCTGTCTGATGGCGTCGTCGGTCCCGGCGCCCAATACCCGCAACAGCGAAGTAACCACAAATTTTCGTTTGCGGTCAATCCGGACATAAATTGTGTCATCGGCTTCGGTCTCAATTTCTATCCACACGCCCCGCGCCGGAATAATTTTGCCGCCGAAATATCTTTTACCTTTGATTTCCTCGCTGGTGAAGAAAATGCCGAATGAACGCGCCAACTGCGGCACGATTACCCGCTCCACACCGGAAATAATAAAAGTGCCGTGAGAAGTCATCACCGGAAAATCGGCGAGAAAAATTTCTTGCTCCTTGCCACCACCGCGGATTTTATTTTTCAATTCCACTATCGCCTTAAGCGGCGCTTCATAGGAGAGCTTATTGTTCTTGGCATAGTATTCGTCAGATTTAGGTTTTTCCAATTTGACACTTTTGAACACCAATTCAAATTTTTTGCCGGAATAATCGCCAATGGAAGCAAACTCGGCGAACACTTCGTCCAAGCCTTTTTCGATTAACCACTTGAACGACTCAATTTGCGAGACAACCAAATTCGGCAAGGGTACCAGCGACTCCTTAAATTTGCTGAAATATTTTTTTTGAGACATATGAGCAACAAAAAAAGCTTACGAAGAAAACCCTCCAATAAGCTTGAGATTGCGGTCAAAACACAATCTTTCCCAAGTGGCGGTTATCTTATATCAACCCCAAAATTCTGTCAAGAGGGGTGGGGATAACTAGACGCTTCGGCGAAATGGTAAAATTTTTTCCGCTTCACCCTTCCCCGAAACGGGGTGGGCTCCGACGCGTATAAAAATTTTACCATTTCGCCTTCGCTAATGTAAATATAAAAAAAGAGGTTCTCCGTCTGCCAGAGAGAACCTCAACGCCCTGTCAGTAACCCCATCCGTCATTGGAGGGGTAGCAGATATGTAAATAATATCCGACGTTGAAAAGATGTCAAGTCAGTTAGTGGGCTACATTAAGGTGTGCCGATCGGTGAAGCTTATTGTGTGATGAATTTGTATTTAATTTTTAGATTTTTTGAGTTCAATGCCGAGTTCTTTGAGTTGTTCTTTTGAAAGCTCGCTTGGCGCGTCCATAACCGCAGTATGCCCGGAAGAGGTTTGGGGAAATGATTGCACCTCTCGAAGTTCCTTCTCCCCTGTAAGAATCATTATCATTCTCTCAATACCGTGGGCGATACCTCCATGAGGCGGAGTTCCGTAACTAAACGCCTTGAGCATATGACCGAAATCTTTTTCAATCTGCGCGTCACCATAGCCCATGGTCTTAAAGGTCGCTTTTAGTATCTCCGGCTTGTGAGCCCGAATACTACCACCGCCGGTTTCATAACCATTACAAACCAAATCGTATTGCTGGGTTATAATTTTATCTACATTCTCACCTTTTAAATGCCACTCCAAATGCTCAAACGCCGGCATAGAAAATGGATTATGGGTGAATGTCCATTTTCCTTCTTTATCTTTTTCAAAAAACGGAAAATCAATTACCCAAGCAAAAGCTAAAATTCCATTCTTTTTTTCTTCTTCATTTCGCAAATCAAATTTATCCGCTCCGAATTTTTCAATCGCTTTTTTGTAAGAAAAACGCGGAAACGGTTTCTCTTTAATTTTGTGCCCCATTGCTTCCGAAACAATCGTTATCATCTCCTCATCAAGTTGCATCAATTCCTCCCGTGTCGTAAAACTCACTTCCAAATCTATCTGCGTATGCTCAAATCCTCTATCAGCTCGCAAATCTTCGTCTCTAAAACAACGAGCAATTTGAAAATATCTTTCAAAACCAGCCACCATTAAAAGCTGCTTATATTGCTGAGGACTTTGGGGTAGAGCAAAAAATTTTCCCGGATACATTCGGCTTGGAACAACAAAATCGCGAGAACCTTCTGGTGTTGTGCTGGTAAAATATGGTGTTTCAATTTCAGTAAAACCTTTGCCAAATAAATACTGACGGGCGCGGTCAACAAATTCGGAACGAATTCTTATATTTTTCTGAAGCCGTGGCCTTCGCAAATCAAGATAACGATATTTTAGTCGCGTTTCTTCATTTATTTCTTTACCATCACCAGAAATATCAATGGGTGGAGTTTCGGCTTCGTTCAAGACTTTCAATTCCAAAACCTCTACCTCAATCTCGCCATTCGGTTCGTTTTTGTTCACCAATTTTTCCGGCCGATTGTTGACTTTGCCGATCACTTCAATCACCCATTCAGGCCGAACTTTTTGCGCCAATTCGTGCGCCTCTTTATGATTGGGCAAAATCACCATCTGGACTTTTCCGGTAGCGTCGCGCAAATCAATAAAAATCAACTTGCCGTGGTCGCGCCGCACATCTACCCAGCCGGCGATTGTAACTTCCCTCCCAATATGCTCTTTTAGATTTTTGGTAAGTATTCTTTTACTCATATTTTTAATCAAACAAACTTTTTTCTAACCTAGACAATGTTAACATTTGTTTCATTGAATATCCTATTCTAACATCATCATCTTTGAGTATTATCCTTTTAGATTCAATATCTCTCGCAACTTTAGGTATAACATAATGGCTTTTCAATTGTTCCCAATCTGTATCTCTTATTGTAATAACATTATTTAAATAAAAACTAACCCAGCTATTGCCCAATTTTGATATTGGTGATGTTGTATCTAATTTTTTAGTGGAAATCGCGACATAATTTTTATCTAACTCAAAACCGATATAATTTCTATTTAGTCTTTTCGCAGCTATTGCCGTTGTTCCTGTTCCAGAAAACGGATCCAATACAATATCATCTTTGTCTGTGCTCATCAAAATAATTCTTTCTAACAAATGAACTGGCAGCTGGCACGGGTGTTTATCTCGAAATTTATTATGCTTAATTCTATGTATATCAGTCCAAACATCAGAAACAAGCGGACCAAAAGGGTGCAAACCGTCCTTTTTTCCCCCATAATCTTTCACTAAGTACCCCGTTTTTCTATCTCTCTTGTGTGGATGTCGTATTTCGTAAAATTTATTTCCTTTTTTGCTTTTGGTGTAAAACAAAATTCCATAATGGCCAGGCTGTAAGGACTTACCCATAGGAGATGATGGGGCTTCCCAGGAAATCCAATGTTTAAAATTTGCCATCTCATTTAACATAGCAGAATAATAAGTCAACCACTTCGGAATGTTATGGAGAAAAATAGAACCAGTGGGTTTAGTGACTCTAACTGTTTCGATTATCCAACTCTTACACCAATCAAGATATTCTTTAAATTCTAAACTATCTTGATAACTTTTATATTTCTTTTTGAGATTGAAGGGTGGATCAGCAAAGACAACATCAATTGAACCATCCGGAACCGTTTTTAACAACTCCAGGCAATCTCCTTGTATTATCTTGTTTAAATATTTTTCAATCATTTTTTAAATATCTTTCGTATAAAATTCTCGAACCGCCTCAGTTCGTATTTGTGATAAGTAAAAACATCTTCATAGGCGGTAACCATTCTTTGTAAATCCCCCTTTCTTACATACCATCCAATTCCATCAACAAATCCGACAAAATGAGCTCTTGGATAATGTTTTTTGATTAGAAAATCTATCGAGATTTCTGTCTTTGATTTATCTCCTTGCCCCGATGAAGTTGTTGCAAGGAAAGAACTTTCAATAATGACCCTGGGCTTCGCTTTGCTTGGTAGAATAAAATCCATTGTGCGTTTATTATCAGGGGCATTGGTTACTAATTCACTGAGATCACCCCTCTCAAAAGTAACTTGCAAATTACCGAGAATATTCTCAATAAGTGCTTCTGGATTATTCTCTTTCATTCCTGAATAACTTCCTTTTTCCTTGTAACGAATAAGAGTGTCTATCATTTCCGGTATTTCAAACTTCAATTTTGAGATACTAAGTTTTTTCAACTCGAACAGTGGGACAGTCTTCGCAAGAAAAGGAACAGATGAACCTTCGAAAAACAGGTTTATAATCCCTTTTCTGAAATGCTCGTTTGCTTTTATGTGCTTGTTAAACAAATCATCAGACCATTCTCGTATATTGTCAGGACTTTCTTTTGCACACCATCGTGTTTTATACACAAGATTATTTAATTCTTTGTCGTTGACGACTCGAATGAGTGTTATCAACCTTTTCAAGGATTCATTAGAAAAACCAGTTAAAGCAAGCAGTGCTACTAGACCATTCTCTTTTTCAAACAAAAGACGCTCGAAGGTTTCTTTTTTTAATCCCTCATTCTCAACCTTGTTTTTCAAAACAAGTAATGTTTCTTTTATTGAACCCAAATATCCCTCATATTTTTCCTCAAAATCTTGATTGAAGAAATAAAAGGTATTTTTTTCTATAACTGTCCTAAATTTTTTCTTTGTGGAAACCATAATTAAATTAATATAATCTATTGCTAACTTTTTCTTTTAAATTCTTTATATATGTCCGTTCCATATTTAATTATGATAGCAAAAACAAAAAGTTTTGGGTAGTAACCAAAAAGGCGAAACCTCAAGGTTTCGCCTTTTCTACTTTTTTCAAAAGAAACTTTATTTCTTTTCAGCAATTTCCTGACGAATCTTTTCAACATACCTCGCCGCCGCTTCTTGGCCACCCAAACCGAAGGACAAACCGAGCGCCAAAGCCAACGCCACCACCACCCCAGTGAACAAGGTCTGAATGAAAGCCGCCGCGATGCCCAACTGGAACAGCGCCGCTAAGATGGCGAAAACCCAAATCGCCCAACGGGTTATCGTGCCAGCCAAGTGAGCAAATCTAACACCTGCCGCTTTTGCCGAACCGACAATCACTTTCTGCATCGCTTCAGCAATCACCGCCGCCACCAAGAGAATCAAAGCCGCCACAATTACCTGGGGTAAATACAGTAACACCACCTGCTGAAGAAAAGCGGTTACTTGATTTAAGCCAAGAACATCAAAAGCCGCTATCAAGAAAACCACGATTACAAACCATTCCACCAAACTGCCGATGAAACGACCGGAATCCAAATTAAAACCCGCCTTATTGACCACTTGCTCCACCTTTGCTTGCTTCAGAACACTATCCACCTT
>Ga0156118_123_pt1 | contig 1247 bp, 1 predicted proteins | sample RifCSPlowO2_02_FD_107771 | JGI IMG/M metagenome (GOLD analysis project Ga0156118, IMG submission 107771) | Candidatus Taylorbacteria bacterium RIFCSPLOWO2_02_FULL_44_35
ATTGGCACAACCACCAGAGATTTAGGTGTGCCGGAAGATACCAAAAAATTGAGCCATAAATTTATCTATAACGATTTGGCTTCGCTGGAAAAAAATTTTGCCGAAAATCCAGACAAAATCGCGACGGTGATTATGGAAATAGAAAATTATGAAGAGCCGAAAGCGGGTTTTTTGGAGAAAGTCAAAGAAATAACTCACAAAAATGGGGCGCTTTTGATTTTTGACGAAATGATTACCGGTTTTCGCTGGGGTTTGGGTGGAGCTCAAAAATATTACGGCATAACGCCGGACCTGGCTTGCTTCGGCAAATCAATGGCTAATGGTATGCCGATTTCGGCTTTGGTCGGCAAAAAAGAATATATGGAAAAAATTGCAGACATTTTTTATTCTTTCACTCAAGGCGGCGAGGCGTTGTCCATTGCCGCGGCTATTGCCACTATCAAAGAACTGGAGAAGAAAAAAGTTATCGCCCATATTTGGAAAATCGGCAAAATTTTACAGGACGGCGCTAACAAGCTTTTACAGAAAAATAGTTTGGCTGAATTTATAAAAGTAAAAGGTAAACCCTGTTGGCAAGTTTTTTCTATTTCTGGCGCTTACGGTTATTCCGATTTGGAAATCAAGACATATTTACAACAGGAAATTATCCAAGCCGGTTTTCTCTGGTATGGTCAGCATAATATGAGTTTTGCTCACGCCGAAAAAGATATTAAAAAATTACTGAACGCTTACGCCAAAATTTTCCCGAAAATCAAAAAACTCTTGGAAAGCAAAAAACTTAGAGAAAATATTAGAGGCGGTTTGATTACCAGTGTGTTTAAGGTAAGGTAATTGATATGAAATCGGTTTTTATCATCGCCGAATTGTCGGGCAATCATCATCAAAAACTTGATGAAGCATTAAAGCTAATTGATGCGGCGGCGGAAGCGGGTGTGGATGCGGTCAAAACCCAAACCTACACCGCCGACACCATCACCATTAATTCCGACAAAAAATATTTTCAGGTGAAAGTGAACGATGCTTGGAAGGGTCAAACACTTCACTCTCTTTATCAAAAGGCATATACGCCGTGGGAATGGTTTCCCAAAATGAAAGCCCGCGCCGAAAGTCACGGTCTGGCGTTTTTTTCCAGCGTCTTTGATACCAGCTCAGTGGACTTTATGGAAAAACTTGGCGTTGATTTTTACAAAGTCGCTTCTTTTGAAGTGGTGGACATTCCGCTTTTGGAAAAAATTGGCAGAACCAAA